>PPYF01158146.1_pt1 | contig 29498 bp, 17 predicted proteins | sample 1559871 | NCBI WGS metagenome assembly PPYF01 (sample SAMN08240021, study PRJNA423297) | Human gut metagenome, whole genome shotgun sequencing project.
CTTACGGCATGTTGCCTGAGTCGCGGCTCATTGATCAAGAAAAAATGCAAAAGACTTTGGTGCGTGCGGCTCAAAATTGGAATTGGTCCGGAGGATCCTGGAGTTGGAATTACCCCACACTGGCAATGAATGCTACTCGCTTGTTGCAGCCTGAGGTTGCTTTGCGTGCCATAACTATGGATAACCGGGAGGATTTGCTTTTGCCTAGTGGTAACAATTATCGTTCGACTCGTCTTCGTTCTTATTTGCCTGGTAATGGAGGGCTGTTATTAGCTGTCTCTATGATGTGTGCCGGGTGGGACGGTTGCTCGGTCAGTAATCCGGGATTTCCCAAAGATGGTAAATGGAATGTGCGTTGGGAGGGATTACATCCTATGCCATAGGATATAAGGAAGTCGTAAAAATGAATATCTATTTACAGTGTAAAAAAATTAGATAATGAGAATATTATTATGTTGTTCTTTATTAGTGATGTTCGTTGCTTGTACTCATCCCGTACAGCAAGTTCCGATAGACCGTAAAGCGTTAGTGAGCCGGAATAATCCCCAATTTTCAGCTTTCGATTCGTTGGCTTCGCTTTCTGTAGGGAATGGTGAATTTGCATTTACGGTAGATGTTACAGGATTGCAAACTTTTCCTGATGCTTATAAAAAAGGTGTCCCTCTGGGTACGCAAAGTCAATGGGGATGGCATAGTTTTGCTAATATGGACGGTTATAGACACGAAGAAACATTGAGTGAATATGATTTTGGACGAGGACATAAAGAATTGTATGCCGTTCAATCTCAAGAAGATAAAAGACAAAAGAATGCATCTGATTGGTTTCGTGCCAATCCACATCGGTTACATTTAGGAGTGATCGGGTTTGAATGGGGGGATGAGGCTGCTATTTCCGATGTTACCAGAATCAGCCAGACTTTGAATTTATGGGAAGGTGAGATACTCAGTCGGTTTACTTGGAAAGGGAATGAATTTAATGTACGGACGGTTTGCCATCCGGCACAAGATATGATTTCAGCCCACATAGACAGTCACTTGCATACAGGGATAAAATTTCATTTTCCTTATCCTACAGGTATTCATACTGATAATGCATGTGATTGGGATGCCAATGATAAACACTCTACCGAGGTTCTTAAACAGGACACACAAAGCGCTGTGTTAAAGCGTACGTTGGATTCCACGGTATATTATGTAGAATTAAAATGGGAAGGCAAGGCATTATTGAAAGAAAAAGAGAAAAATTATTTCGTACTGCTTCCACAAGAAGATGCTTTTTCGTTTTCATGTGCTTTTACCGCTAATGAGCCAGATCAGCTTACTGTACTCCCTGATTTTTTTGAAGTTGAAAGTTTGGCTAAGAATCATTGGGTGAACTTTTGGGAAGAAGGTGCTGCGGTAGATTTCTCTCATTGCACGGATCCGCGTGCTAAAGAATTGGAACGTCGGGTAGTGCTTAGTCAATATTTGCTTGCTATTCAATGCGCGGGCAGTACCCCTCCGCAGGAAACAGGGCTAACTTACAATTCGTGGTTTGGGAAATATCATCTTGAAATGATTTGGTGGCATCAGGCATGGCAACCGCTTTGGGGACATTCTGAATTACTCAGCCATACTTTAGAATGGTATAAAACGGTAGAGCCTATAGCAAGGGAAGTGGCTCGTCGGCAAGGCTTTGATGGAATCCGATGGATGAAAATGACTGATCCTAGTGGTGTGGAGGCACCTTCCAGTGTAGGCAGTTTTTTGATTTGGCAACAACCGCATTTTATTTATCTGGCAGAACTTCTTTATCGCTCTAACCCTGATAAGAAAGTGATAGAGAAATATAACTATCTGGTTCAAGAAACAGCTAAGTTTATGTATGCTTTTGCCACATATGATGAATTGGGAGTGCGGTTTATTTTAAAGGGAGCGATTCCAGCTCAAGAAACATTGAATGCGAGTACTACTATAAATCCTCCTTTTGAACTTTCTTATTGGTATTTTGCCATGCAGATAGCGCAGATATGGCGTGAGCGTGCAGGTGAAAAACGTAACTTGGAATGGGATGAGTTAATAGACAAACTTTCTCCGCTGGCTTATAATGAGGATGGGTTGTATCTGGCTGCGGAAAATGCAATAGACACTTATAAGGATATTCGTTTTACCAGTGACCACATGGCAGTGTTGGGTGCCGTAGGTATCTTGCCTATGAATAAATTAATCCGTGAAGATTACATGAAGAATACACTTCAATGGATATGGGATAATTGGAATTGGGGAAAGACTTGGGGCTGGGATTATCCTATGACAGCAATGAATGCTACTCGATTGGGTGAGCCGGAAAAAGCGGTGGAGGCATTGCTTATGAATAAACGTACCAATACATATTTGCCGAATGGACATAATTATCAAGATCCCCGTTTACGTGTTTATTTACCTGGTAATGGTGGTTTATTAACTGCCATTGCATTAATGTGCGCTGGTTGGGATGGTTGTGAAATAGAAAATCCTGGTTTCCCGAAAAATGGAAAATGGAATGTAATGTGGGAGGGATTGTCGCCCATGCCTTAAATTGATTTGATAAAGTGGCGTACTATTGTTTATGTGCTGATGTATCAATAGGCTGTGTAATGTTTCGCATAGCTATTGGTATATTGGCACATTGGTTTATTGTTGTAAATGTGGTAATTGTTTATTGAGGCTTTTTGTATTCTGCAACATAAAAAGCACCGTAAATACGATAAATAATACAGGCTTTATGGACGAATTTCCATATTATTGTATCTTATTCTATGGAATTTGTCAGTATATGGACAGAACCCTTTTATCTTGAAATCAGGTGAACCGGTGACTATTGCCTGTGGTAATTCAGAGGAAGAAGTTGTACATACAGCTTTGAATTTGCTCAATCGTGATGTAGAGTCTGTTTTTTCTACCCGCATAATCGTTACTCCGGAAAGTAAAAAAGGAATGATTATAGTCGGAACCATCGGACAAAGTGATTTGATCGATAAGGCAGGTGTTGATTTATCTCCTATAAAAAATAAAAAAGAAGCTTTTCTGCTGGCTGTTTCTTCCACTGGTAAATTAGTTATAGCCGGCAGTGACAAGCGTGGTACTGCATACGGCGTCATGGAACTTTCACGGTTGATAGGCGTTTCTCCATGGGAGTGGTGGGCAGATGCGACCCCTGCAAAGAAAGAGATTTTTCAACTACCGGCTTCTTATCGGAATATGCAGTCTCCTTCCGTAGAATATCGGGGGATTTTTATCAACGATGAGGACTGGGGGCTTACCCCTTGGAGCTGGCAGACATACGAGCCAAGTGATGTGAAAGGACAAATCGGTCCGAAAACACATGAGCGGATTTTTGAGTTATTGCTTCGTCTGCGTGCCAATACCTTCTGGCCGGCTATGCATGGCTGTTCTGTACCTTTTTATTTTACACCGGGCAACAAAGAAGTGGCTGATAAGTTTGGTATTTTCATTGGAACTTCTCATTGTGAACCGATGATGCGGAATACCAATGGTGAGTGGAAACGGGATGGAGTGGGAGAGTATGACTATGTTCACAACAGTGCTCATGTCTTGTCCTTTTGGGAACAACGTGTAAAGGAGGTTGCAGGGTTGGATAATCTGTATACTTTAGGTATGCGTGGCGTGCACGACGGTGCGATGAATGGTGCTAAGACCATAGAAGAACAAAAAGCCGTTCTGACTAAAGTGCTAAGGGATCAGCGCGATTTGTTGACTAAATATGTAAATAAGGATGTGACCCAAGTGCCTCAAGTCTTTATTCCTTATAAGGAAGTGTTGGATGTGTACCATGCAGGGTTGCAAGTGCCCGATGAAGTGACGCTGATGTGGTGTGATGATAATTATGGTTATATCCGTCATTTCCCTACAGCAGAAGAACGTGCCCGTAAGGGAGGAAACGGAGTGTATTATCATGTGTCCTATTGGGGGCGTCCGCATGATTATCTTTGGCTGGGAACTGCCCATCCTTCCTTGGTATACCAGCAAATGTCTTTGGCATACGAACGGGGTATACAGAAAATGTGGATATTGAATGTCGGAGATATTAAACCGGCTGAATATCAGGTAGAACTTTTTCTGGATATGGCATGGAACCTGGAAGCGGTGAAGCGGCAGGGAGTCGTTGCTCATCAGCGTCATTTCCTGGAGCGTGAGTTTGGAAAAAATAGGGCTGACCGGTTACAGCCCGTCATGCAGGAAGCTTATCGTTTGGCTTATATCCGTAAGCCGGAATTTATGGGGAATACCCGCACGGAAGAGAAGGATCCTAAGTTTAAAGTGATCAGTGATTTGCCTTGGAGTGAACAGGAAATCAATGAACGTCTGGCAGCATATAGACAATTGTCAGATAAGGTGGAGCAGGAATGGCGTGCGCTTCCTGCACAGAAAAAAGAAACTTATTTTCAGTTGGTGAAGTATCCTGTCCAGGCGGCTGCTCAGATGAATAACAAACTGCTGACAGCCCAGTTGGCGCGTCGTGGAAAAGCTGATTGGGCGGATAGTGACAGGGCATATGACAGTATAGTTTCATTGACAAAACGCTATAACACAACAAAATGGAACCGTATGATGGATTTCCAACCACGCAGACTTCCGGTTTTCAACCGGGTGGAAAGAAAGGCACTATCGTCCGGGTTGCCTGAAAAACGTCAGGCTGTCTATACATGGAATGGCGCTGATTGCGCTGAAGGGGTATCGGCAATTTGCGAGGGGCTAGGCTATGAAGGGAAGGCGGTAGCCGTGTCAAAGAATAAAGAACTGACTTTTGAATTTACTGCATGGGAAACGGATTCTGTAGAGGTGGAAGTACGATTGTTGCCTAATCATCCGGTGGAAGGAGAACGGTTGCGTTTTACCATTTCATTGGATGGAAGTGCCACGGAGGCTGTTTCGTATGAAACCAAAGGACGCAGTGAAGAATGGAAGGAGAATGTTTTGTGTAATCAGGCTGTCCGCCGGATGGTTCTTCCTGTTGCACGGAAAGCTTCCCATCGTTTAATTTTTACTGCATTGGATGAAGGTGTGGTATTGGATCAGATATACCTTTATACACCTCGGATAAAATAGGGTGAACGAAGATATTCAGGGTATTTGTGCATACGGAAATTACAATGAAAAACAACTGATAAAATGAAGAAGACTTTTTTAAAATCCTTGGCTGGTATTGCGGCCGTAGCTTTTGCCGTATCATGTACGGCACCGGCTCCAAAGTATAAAACGGTGGTTGTCGATGCTCCTTTTGCTATGGAACCCATCAAAGAATGTGTTTTTCCCGAACAAGATTTTTCCATTGTGGATTATGGTGCGGTGAAAGGTGGGGAAACAGTGAATACGGAGGCCATCGCCAAAGCCATAGCAGCTTGTAATAAGGCCGGAGGAGGCCGTGTGGTTATTCCTGAAGGGGAATGGCTGACAGGACCTGTTCATTTTAAAAGTAATGTAAATCTTCATTTGGAAGAAAATGCCATATTACGCTTTACAGATAATCCTTCTGATTATCTGCCTGCTGTGATGACTTCATGGGAAGGTATGGAATGTTATAACTATTCTCCGTTGCTGTATGCTATGGATTGTGAGAATATTGCTATTACCGGAAAAGGGACACTGGCTCCTATCATGGATACTTGGAAAATCTGGTTCAAACGTCCTAAACCTCACATGGATGCTTTGAAAGAGTTATATACGATGGCTTCTACCGATGTACCTGTAGAACAGCGTCAGATGGCAAAAGGAGAAAACCATCTTCGTCCTCATCTGATTCATTTCAACCGGTGTAAAAATGTGCTGCTGGATGAATTCAAGATTCGCCAGAGTCCTTTTTGGACGATACATCTTTATATGTGTGATGGTGGTATCGTACGTAATCTGGATGTAAAGGCTCATGGCCATAATAATGATGGAATTGACTTGGAAATGAGCCGTAACTTCCTGATAGAGAACTGTGTGTTCGATCAGGGGGATGATGCTGTGGTTATAAAGGCAGGGCGTAACCAGGATGCATGGCGTCTGAATACTCCTTGTGAGAATATTGTGATACGCCATTGTGATATATTGAAAGGACATACGTTACTGGGAATCGGTAGTGAAATGTCTGGTGGTGTACGGAATGTGTACATGCACAATTGTACGGCTCCCGATTCTGTATTCCGTCTTTTCTTTGCTAAAACCAATCATCGCCGTGGTGGATTTATTGAAAATATCTGGATGAAAAATGTGAAGGCGGGAAAGATGCAACGTGTACTCGAAGTGGATACGGATGTGCTTTACCAGTGGCGTGATTTGGTACCTACCTATCAGGATAGCATTACATTCATCAACGGACTTTATATGGATAGTGTGACTTGCGACCGTACCGAGGCTGTTTATGATTTGAAAGGCGATGCCCGCCTTCCTATCAAAAACGTGGAAATAAGGAATGTGACTGTGGGGGAAGTGACAAAGTTTGTGAAGAATGTGGTAAATGCGGAGAATGTGGTGGAGGAAAATATAATTTACAAGGAGAAACAAGATAAACAATGAAAACACAAAAAAAACTATGGAGTGCTTTAGCAGCTCTGTGTGTGGCAACCGGTACGGTTGCCCAACCGGCCTACAATTATTCCAAACTGCAAAAAGAGCAGTTGGGGCGTGGCGTTGTGGCCATTCGTGAAAATCCATCGGACGTAGTGGTGTCGTGGCGTTACCTGTCTTCCGATCCGATCAATACTTCTTTCAATGTATATAGAAATGGAGAGAAAATAGCGGAAGTCCCCCATTCTACAGGTACTTTTTACCGGGATACTTACTCAGGTAATGAAAAAGCGGTATATACTGTAAAACCGGTGATAAATGGGGTTGAAACAGGTAAGTTGAATGGAAATTATACTTTGCCGGCTAATGCTCCGTCAGGTTATATCGATATTCCTCTGGACAGACCGGCGGAAGGTGTGACTCCTTCGGGACAAAAATACACCTATAGTCCTAATGACGCATCTATAGGTGATGTGGACGGCGACGGTGAATATGAAATTATCTTGAAGTGGGACCCCTCCAATGCACATGATAATGCACATGACGGTTATACAGGAAATGTTTATTTTGACTGTTATCGCCTGACCGGAGAAAAACTATGGCGTATTGACTTGGGGCATAATGTCCGCGCCGGAGCACACTATACCCAGTTTATGGTGTTTGATTTGGATGGAGATGGTAAAGCAGAAGTAGTCATGAAGACTTCTGATGGAACAAAGGATGGAAAAGGAAAGATAATAGGTGATGCCAAGGCTGATTACCGTGAACCGGGTATCACAGACGGAAATTCCCACGGAAATACACCTCGTAACCAAGGACGTATCCTGACTGGTAACGAATACTTGACCGTATTCAACGGACTAACAGGAGAAGCGATGAAAACAATTGATTATGTTCCGGCTCGTGGTAAGCTGACCGACTGGGGAGACAACCGTGCCAACCGCAGTGACCGTTTCCTGGCTTGTGTAGCTTATCTGGATGGAGTACATCCCAGTGTGGTGATGTGCCGTGGATATTATACCCGCACTGTGCTGGCGGCATTCGACTGGGATGGGAAGAACTTGAAACAACATTGGGTGTTCGACAGCAATAATCCGGGGTGTGGAGACTATGCCGGGCAGGGTAACCATAATCTTCGTGTAGGCGATGTGGACGGTGACGGATGTGATGAAATAATGTATGGTTCTTGTGCCATTGATCATGATGGAAAAGGATTGTATTCTACCCGTATGGGGCATGGAGACGCTATGCATCTGACACAATTTGCTCCCGGATTAAAAGGCTTGCAGGTTTGGGATTGTCATGAAAATAAGAAAGATGGTTCCACTTTCCGTAATGCGGCTACGGGTGAAGTGCTGTTTCAGGTGAAAAGTAGTATAGATGTAGGCCGGTGTATGGCTGCTGATGTTGATCCGCGCAATCCGGGAGTGGAGATGTGGTCATCCGATTCAAAAGGAGTACGTAATATAAAAGGTGAAGTGATTCGTCCTGACCTCAAGAGCTTTTCAGTTAATATGGCTGTATGGTGGGATGGAGATTTGCTTCGTGAGTTGCTGGATAAAAACAGGATAACCAAGTATGATTGGGAAGACGATGTATGTCGTCCGTTAATGATATTTGATGGAACGGATTCAAATAATGGTACGAAGTCCCATCCTTGTTTGCAGGGAGATATAATAGGTGATTGGCGTGAGGAGGTGCTGCTCCGTACGGAAGATAATTCGGCACTTCGTCTGTATGTGTCGCGGATACCGACTGAATACCGTTTTCATACTTTCTTGGAAGATCCGGTGTATCGTATCAGTATCGCTACTCAAAATGTGGCATACAACCAGCCTACCCAGCCTGGTTTTTATTTCGGACCGGATTTGAAAGAGGGGATATTTAGAGGTTATGAATTTAAAAATGAATAAAGACTATATACCATGAATCTGAAAACATTAAGCATGATGGGCGCTCTGTTGCTGCTGGCTGGAACGGGTGCGAATGCGCAAAAGAAGCAAGAAGTACTGAATGATTCGAATACGCCGTTACATTTGTTGCAACCTGCATACAAAGTGCCTTACGGTATGCTCACTACAGAGGAGATAAAGGCCGATATGGATCGTGTCCTTCGTTATTTGGAAAAGAATACTCCGACTCGTGTCGTTGATAAGAATACAGGTAAGGTTATTACGGATTATGCCAATATGACGGCTGATGCACAGCTGGAACGAGGTGCTTTCCGTTTGGCAAGTTATGAATGGGGGGTGACTTATTCAGCTATGTTGGCTGCTGCTGAGGCTACGGGGGATCAGGCTTATTATAAATATGTAACAGATCGTTTTCAGTTTCTGGCCGAGGTTGCTCCGCACTTCCGTAAGGTATTGGAAAAGTATGGAACTGTAGATCCGCAGATGAAACAAATTCTGACTCCTCATGCATTGGATGATGCCGGGGCGGTGTGCGCGGCTATGGTCAAGGTGCAGATGAAGGAAAATTCACCGGAACTTAAGCCGTTGATTGATAATTATATGGATTTTATTGTGAATAAGGAGTATCGTCTTGCTGATGGAACATTTGCCCGTACCCGTCCACAACATAATACGCTGTGGTTGGACGATATGTTTATGGGTATTCCGCCGGTAGCTTGGTATTCATGTATTGCCGGTGATAAAAAGCAAATGTATTTGAGCGAAGCTGTACGTCAGATATTTCAATTTGCAGACCGTATGTGGGTACCCGGGAAAAACCTTTTCCGTCATGGATGGGTGGAAGGTATGCAGGATCATCCTGCTTTCCATTGGGGACGTGCCAATGGTTGGGCGTTGTTGACTATGTGTGAGGTATTGGATGTGTTGCCGGAGGATTATCCTCAGCGCGATAAAATTCTGGAGTTGTTCCGTGCTCATGTACGTGGTCTTGCTGCCTGCCAGAGTGGTGAAGGTTTCTGGCATCAGTTGCTGGATCGTAACGATTCTTATCTGGAAACCTCGGCCACGGCTATTTATGTATATTGCTTTGCCCATGCTATCAATAAAGGATGGATTGATGCTATGGCATACGGTCCGGTGGCACAGTTGGGATGGCATGCCGTTACCACCCAAATCAATGCGGAAGGTCAGGTGGATGGAACTTGTGTAGGTACAGGTATGGCTTTTGATCCGGCTTTTTATTATTATCGTCCGGTCAATGTGTATGCTGCCCACGGCTATGGACCGGTACTTTGGGCGGGTGCTGAGATGATTAATTTGCTGAACAAGCAGCATCCTAAAATGAATGATAGTGCCGTGCAATATTACCGTACGGAACAAAAGACTTCCGAACCAATTTTCCATGTAATGGATGGAGAAACTAAATAAGTAAAAACAAGGACTTTATAAAAAGGAGGAAAATACCATGAAACGTGAAGCTTTTAAAATGTTCTTGAAGCCGGGCTTCGAGAAAGAGTATGAGAAGAGACATGCAGCCATTTGGCCGGAATTAAAAAAAATGTTGTCCGATGGAGGAGTATATGATTACTCCATTTATTGGGACAAGGATACAAATATTCTGTTTGCTTGTCAGAAAACTAAAGGAGAGGAGTCTTCGCAAGATATGGGAGCCAATCCTATCGTGCAGAAATGGTGGGACTATATGGCGGATATCATGGAAGTGAATCCGGATAACTCTCCGGTTACTATTCCGCTGCCCGAGGTCTTCCATATGGATTAAAATAAAAAAGAGTGTATCGATTCATTCTGATACACTCTTTTTTTATACCTTTGCAAGACAAAAACACTGTGATAAATGATATGAAAAAACACATCTATGCTCTATGGGCATTCTTTATTCTTTTCAGTCAGAGTATTGCCGCATCAGTCGAGGTGCGTTCTACTCATATGACTACGGGGGATGGGGTCGCCAATAACTCAATTCGGTATATATATCAGGATAGCAAAGGTTTTATTTGGATGGGAACGCTGAATGGACTTAGTCGTTATGACGGGAATTCGTTTGTGACTTATCGTCCTGAGGGTGGAAATAAAATTTCGTTGATAGACCATCGGATTCGCGATTTGGAAGAAGATAAAAATGGTTTCTTATGGATTGCGACTTCTGCCGAGTTGTTTAGTTGTTATGATCTGAAGAAAGATTGTTTTGTTGATTTTACCGGTTGTGGGGAATATGAGCAACTGTATAGTTACAAGATGACTGACCGTGAAGGTAATGTCTGGTTGTGGCAGGATGGAAACGGGTGTCGTAAAGTGACTTATATGAATGGTGAATTTACATCTGTGGTTTTCAAGAAAGAAAATAACAATCTCCCTTCTAATAATATTACTTATATATCTGAGGATGAGCAAGGAAGAATATGGATTGGTAGCCATGACGGTATAGCTCAAGTGGTAGGGAACAAGGCAGTATTGGTGGAAGAAAATCATGATGCCTTCAAGATGATGTCTTTTGGTAAAGATGTTTTTTTTCTTTCGGGAACAGGAACAATTTCGTTGAAGAGAGAAGGAGAGGATAGCCGTATTGTTACCCGTTTAGGTGAAGGTAGTAAAGTATATAGTACCATGCGCTTGCAAAACGATTGGATCGTTTTTACGGAAGATGGCAGTTATGTCTTTAATTTGAGAACTCATCAGGTGAGCCGGGATACGGAACTGAATATAGCAAGAGGACAAGTTCAGATTGACAACCGGGGGAATTTCTGGATTTATAATCATACAGGTAAGGTATGGTATGTCAACGCCAAGACCAGATTTGTCAAGTCTTTCCAACTGATTCCGGCTGATAAAGTAAATTATATAGATGAGGAACGTTACCACATCGTTCATGATTCTCGTGATATTGTTTGGATTTCCACTTATGGTAACGGTTTGTTTGCTTATGATTTGGCAACTGATGAATTGCAGCATTTCGAATCCAATATTAATGGATTCAGTCATATCACTTCAAATTTCTTGCAATATATTATGGAGGATCGAGCCGGTGGTATTTGGGTCAGTTCGGAATATACGGGTATTTCTCGTCTTTCGGTCTTGAATGAAGGAGCTGAGCGTGTTTTTCCTGAAGATGAAACTTTATCAGACCGTTCAAATACCGTGCGTATGATCAACCGTATGCCTGATGATAAGATTTGGCTGGGGACCCGTCGTGGAGGATTGTATATTTATGACCCTCATTTGAAAACGATAGAGAGCAGTCGTTATTTTGATTCTAACATTTATGCTGTTGAGGAAGGGGCTGATGGTAGTATTTGGTTGGGTAGCCGTGGAAACGGATTGAGTATTGACGGGAAATGGTACACTTATCACTCGAATGATCCTCTGTCTATTGGGAATAATAATATTTTTACTCTTTACCGGGACCGGAAGAATAGAATGTGGATAGGTACTTTTGGCGGTGGATTGAATTTGGCGGTGAAGGAAAAGGATAAGTATGTATTCAAGCGGTTTTTGAACAATTTTTATAGCCAGCGCCAGATTCGTGTGATACAGGAAGACAATAATGGATGGATATGGGTGGGCACCAGTGCCGGAGTTTACATATTTAATCCTGATTCGTTAATGAATGACCCGGATAACTATATTACTTATAATTATAATAACGGTAAGTTACGTAGTAATGAAATAAAATGTATCCATCAAGATAGTAAAGGCCGGATATGGGTAGGTACTTCAGGAAAAGGCTTCAGTATGTGTATGCCAGAAGGTGATTACAGAAACTTGACTTTTGAGCATTATGATGGAAGTAACGGACTGGTAAACAGTATGGTGCAATCTATTGTTGAAGACAGGGAAGGCAAACTTTGGGTTGCGACGGAATATGGTATTTCTCGTTTTGATCCGGATACACATGCCTTTGAAAATTTCTTTTTCTCGGCATATGCGTTGGGGAATGTCTATAGTGAGAACAGTGGTTGTGTGAGTAAGGATGGCAAACTGATGTTTGGTTCTAATTATGGATTGGTTGTTATCACTCCCGGCAAAATTGTGAATAATTCCACTGTAACTCCTATGGCAGCTTTTACCAATCTTCGAATTAATGGTATTGCCATGCGCCCGGGCGATGTGGATTCTCCGTTAGACCGTTCGTTGATTTATACAGATGAAATCGAGTTGAAATATTTTCAAAATTCTTTTGTCATAGATTTCTCTACATTTGATTATTCCGGAACGAATAGTACTAAATATACGTATCGGTTGGATAATTATGATAAAGAGTGGAGTATACCGTCTTCGTTGAATTTTGCAGCTTATAAGAACCTGGCACCCGGTACTTATAAATTGCGGGTGAAAGCTTGCAATGGGGTCGGTGTGTGGGGAGATAAAGAAACGGTTTTGAAGATTATTGTTGTTCCTCCTTTTTGGAAAACTACTTGGGCTTTCTTTATTTATGCTATTTTGATAGGGGTGGCGCTATATATCACTTTCAGACTGATGCGTGACTTTAATACTTTGCGTAATCGTATACAGGTGGAGAAACAGCTGACAGAGTATAAATTAGTTTTTTTCACGAATATCTCTCATGAGTTCCGTACTCCCTTGACTTTGATACAAGGAGCATTGGAAAAGATGCAGCGTGGTGGTAAAATCCCTAAAGAAATGGCTTATTCATTGAAGGTCATGGATAAAAGCACTCAGCGTATGTTGCGTCTTATCAATCAGTTGCTGGAATTCCGTAAGATGCAGAATAATAAACTGGCCCTTTCTTTGGAGGAAACGGATGTTATGGCTTTCTTGTATGAAATCTTCTTGAGTTTCAATGATGCTGCTGAGTCTAAGAATATGGATTTCAAGTTCTTGCCATCTGTAGCTTCTTATAAGATGTTTATCGATAAGGGTTATTTGGACAAAGTGACTTATAATTTGTTGTCTAATGCTTTCAAATATACACCCAGCGGTGGAAAAGTGACTTTTTCCGTGACGGTGGATGAAACAAAGAAACAGTTGGTCATATCGGTAGCCGATTCCGGTGTAGGCATTCCTAAAGAGAAACGTAATGAGTTATTTAAGCGTTTTATGCAAAGTAGCTTTTCGGGTAGTAGTGTCGGAGTCGGCCTGCATTTGACACATGAACTGGTGTGTGTACATAAAGGTACGATAGTATATACTGAAAATGAAGGTGGTGGGTCTATATTTACGGTCAGTTTGCCTACTGATATTTCTGTTTATGAGGAAAAAGATTTTCTGATTCCCCATAATGTGTTGTTGGAAGAGGAGGAAGTACATCATGCAGCTGTTCTTGCAGAAGAAATATCGGCGCAAGAAGGGGGCGTGGAACTTCCATCTGCACCACTTAATAAGCGTAAAGTACTTATTATAGAAGATGATAACGATGTACGTGAGTTTTTGAAAGAAGAAGTGGGACAATATTTTGAAGTTGTGGCCGAGGCGGATGGTCCGTCTGGATTGGAACGTGCACGTACGTATGATGCTGATTTGATAATCTGTGATGTGCTGATGCCGGGGATGACAGGATTTGAGGTAACCCGAAAATTGAAGAATGATTTTGATACAAGTCATATACCTATTATTTTATTGACAGCTATGAGTTCTGCCGAAAGTCATTTGGAAGGCGTGGAAAGTGGTGCGGATGCATATATTACTAAGCCTTTTAGCCCGAAACTACTGTTGGCACGCGCTTTCAAACTAATAGAGCAACGTGAGAAATTACGTGAGAAATTTTCGAATGATCCGAATATGGTACGACCGGCTATTTGTACCTCTGATAAGGATAAAGAATTTGCTGACAGATTACAGATGGTTATGGATCAACAGATTGGTAATGCTCAGTTTACGATTGATGAGTTTGCTTCGATGATGGGATTGGGACGAACCGTTTTTTATCGTAAGGTACGTGGGGTGACGGGATATTCACCCAATGAATATATCCGGATTATTCGTATGAAGAAAGCGGCGGAACTGTTGTTGGAAAATCGTTATACGGTAGCCGAAGTTTCTTATAAAGTAGGTATTAATGATCCGTTCTATTTTAGTAAATGTTTTAAGCAACAATTCGGTGTGGCACCTTCTGTTTATTTACGTGGAAAGGAAGAGTCCGGGATACAGGAAACAGAAAATAAGGAATGATGAAAACAAGATTTTAAATAAGAAGGTCAATCGAGAATGATATAGAATCGGTTGACCTTTTTGTTTTAATAGACTATATATTTAGTATGGTTTGAGACTGATTTTTGTCAGTACTTTGCGACTTACAATATAGAGTATCCATGTACAAGCAGAAGCGGTGAGTAATGCTGCTATTTGTCGAGTGGTATCAGATATATCTAGAGGCAGAGACGCTCCGAGCCACCAACCTGCCAAGGCTGCGGTAACAGTAAGTAAGGCCATAATGATGCTTACTCCTAAAATGAACATTATTCTTTTCATAAATGGTTTAAGTTTGATTCAATATTAAATATAAATGCTATTTCAAGTCTGTTTGTTCATGATTATATAAAAAATCGTGGTAAAGGGGATGTAAATTAAAAAAGGAGTATTCTCTTCCTGAGAATACTCCTTTTTTATGTAGGAATGATAAATCTTACTGATTAACTCTTTTTTCCTGAATTCTAGCTTTCTTGCCAGGATACGGTATGCCACTGTAATAGTATCACCAGCTTTGAATGAAGGATGCTGTTTGCCAGTAGCAAATGCTTCTTCAGCAATTTTAATTAAATCCATTTTTTTTGATTTTAAATTGTTTATCGTTACCAACGCAACATATCAAGTAACTCTTCTTTGACAGCGATTGCGCGAAAGCGGTGCAAAATTACTAGATTTTTGTCATACAGCCAAATTAAATTCAACTATTTTTCATCTGATATCGTTGGTTGCAACTTCTTTTTTAACTACATTTGGGCAATAAACAACTAATAAACATGAAACCAAACCGAATTATGTGTATCATTCCGGCAGGAATAGTAGCCGGGATTTTTATGTTTTCAAGCTGTCATTCAGGCTATTCTCTGGCATCAGTTGAGGGAAGCAGGATAGAAGTGACAGCAGCTTTGGATGCTAATCCGGATTCCGCTGCAATCGCTGTTTTGGCTCCGTATCAAAAAACGGTTGATAGTATTATGTCACCGGTCATAGGACAAAGCGCTCGTTTTATGGATCGCTTTCGTCCTGAAAGTGAGTTATCCAACTTGGTAGCGGATATTTTACGTTATTCTGCTTCTGCATATATAGGCCGTATGGCCGACGTGGGGGTGACGAATATGGGGGGACTACGTACGGCTTTGCCCGAGGGGGATATAACTTACGGTAATATTTATGAAATAACTCCCTTTGAAAATACATTGTGCATTGTTACTATGAATGGGGTTTTGCTGCGTGAACTTTTTGAAAATATAGCAGCTGTGCATGGTGAGGGATTAAGTGGCGCTTGTCTTGAAATTTCTGGAGATGGAAAATTATTGGATGCTACAGTGGCTGGAAAAGAAATTGAAGACTCCAAAGAGTATAAAGTAGCCACCTTGGATTATTTGGCTGAGGGAAATGACCATATGACTGCTTTTGCCAAAGTGGGCGATGCGGATAAATTGCTGCCTGAAAAGGCCACAGTACGTCAGTTGTTTCTGAACTATGTGAATGAGCAGACTAAAGCAGGGAAGAAAATAGACTCAAAGATAGAAGGAAGAATTACCGTTAAAGAATAAACTGAACCGTCATGAAACGAATATATGTATTATTTACTGCTTTGTGTGTATGTTGTGCGCTGGCAGCACAGGATATCAAAGAACTTTTGATACTTCATACTAATGATACCCACAGCCGTGTGGAACCTATCCCCATTACTGATCCGAATCCGGAGTTTGCAGGAAAAGCGGGTTTTGTACGTCGTGTTACCTTAATAAAAGAAATACGGAAACAGGATAAGGATTTGTTATTGTTTGATTGTGGTGACTTTTCACAAGGCTCTCCTTTTTATAATATGTTTGGTGGTGAAGTTGAAGTGAAGCTGATGAATGAAATGGGATATGATGCCGGGATTATTGGAAATCATGAGTTTGATTTGGGCTTGGATAATATGGCACGTCTTTTTAAAATGGCGGATTTTCCTGTTGTTTGTGCTAATTATGGTGTACAGGGAACTGTTTTGGAGGGGCTTGTCAAACCGTATGTTATTTTGGAACGTAAGGGGATAAAGGTAGGTGTGTTCGGACTGAGTCCTGCATTGGAGGGGCTAGTACAGGCAAAAAACTGTGAAGGAGTGGTTTTTGAAAATCCAATAGAGGCTGCTCAGCGTGTGGCGGATATATTGAAGAATCGGGAAAAATGTGATTTAGTGGTTTGTTTGTCTCATTTAGGGTGGCAAGGAAAACCTTATTCTGATGAAACTTTGATTCTTAATACTCGTAATATTGATATTGTCTTGGGAGGTCATTCGCATTCTTATTTTGATAAGACTTTGTTTTATAAGAATTTGGATGGCAAGGAGATTCCATTGCAACAAATGGGAAAAAATGCTGTTTATGTGGGAAAAATGAAAGTAAGGATGGAAAAGAACTGATAGTTGCTGTTGTATAAGGAAATCTGATATAATTGAAGAAATTAGATGAAGAGAAACGTATTGTTATTTATAAGTTTATGTGTCGTCGGATGTGTGATGACGTATGCACAGCAGATGCCTGGGCTGTTACAAAAGGGGAAGGCGGATACTCAGGATTGTAAGGCATGGGTGGATGAACAGCTTTCTGAAATGAGTTTGAAGGAAAAGATAGGACAACTGTTTATACACACAGTGGCTCCTCTTCAGACACAGCGAAATAAAAACAATATATATGCAGCTATAAAAGAATATAAAGTAGGAGGATTACTTTTTTCGGGCGGTCAGTTGTCTGATCAGGTTTTATTGACTAATTATGCGCAGAGTCTGGCGGAAGTGCCTTTGCTCATAACTTTTGATGGTGAATGGGGGCTGGCTATGCGCTTGAAGGGAACCCCTCGTTTTCCAAGAAACAGAGTCTTGGGATGTATACAGGATAATGAACTGCTTTATGAATATGGTAAGGAAGTAGCCCGGCAATGTAAGAAGATAGGTGTGCAGATCAATTTTGCTCCGGTGGCCGATGTAGATGTTAATCCTCGGAATCCGGTTATTAATACCCGTTCTTTTGGTGGTGATCCTCGGAATGTGGCTCAAAAAGTGGTAGCTTATGCTCGTGGTTTGGAGGATGGAGGGGTATTGTCTGTCTGTAAACATTTTCCGGGACATGGAGATACGGAAGTGGATTCTCATAAGGCGTTACCGGTTTTGAATTTTGATCGTGCGCGTTTGGACAGCATTGAACTTTTTCCGTTTAAAGAGGCTGTTAAAGCAGGATTGGGAGGTATGATGGTAGGACATTTGGAGGTACCTGAATTGGGTAAAAATCCGGCTTCGATTTCTTCACATATTATTTATAATCTGCTTTGTCGGGAATTGGGCTTTCAAGGCTTGGTTTTTACAGATGCTTTGGAGATGAAAGGTATTTCGCAAAATGAGAATATATGCGCTCAAGCCTTGATAGCAGGTAATGATTTATTATTGGCTCCCCGTAATTTGAAGAGAGAATTGGATGGTGTTTTAAATGCTGTAAAAAGTGGAAAACTATCAGAAGAACTGATTACGGAAAAATGTCGTAAGGTATTGACTTATAAATATGTTTTAGGGTTGAAGAATAAACCTCACATCCAACTTTCCGGGCTGGAGAAACGATTGAACCGTCCGGAAACGAAGGAGTTGATTCTCCGCTTGCAGAAAGCTGCTATAACGGTTCCTGCCAATGTAAATGGAACCTTGCCCTTGGATTCAAAATTGAGGGGAACGGTGGTTCTGAATATTGGGAAAACTCCCGGTGCTGGGCTTGCTTTTTATAATCGTTTGCAAAATACACTTTCTCTCACACGTGTTGTTGCTCGTCCGGATTCGATGGAAGCTATCAGAAAACGATTGTTGGGTAGTCAGCGTGTAATTGTGGTGGTTACTTCGGATGATTACAAAAAGTATAAAACAATGCTTGATTCGCTTCCGGCTGATTTGCCTGTTATTTATGTGTTTCTGATGCCATTAAAGTCTATGTTGGATATGGAGGGCTATTGGAAGAAAGCAGCGGCTGTAGTATTGGGGCATACTGATGAATCTGTTATTCAGGAGTATGTGGCTGATGTCTTGGTAGGAAAGGCAGTGGCAGACGGGCGTTTGTCGGTGGCTGTCGCCGATTTGTTCAAACCGGGTGATGGAGTGACTATAACTCCTAAAGTGTCTCGTATTTATAGACCTGAGGATTATGGTATGGATTCCAAAATACTGGAAAAGATAGACAGGATAGCCATGGAAGGAATCAAGGCGAAGGCTTATCCTGGTTGTCAGATTCTAATTTTAAAAGATGGGAAACCAGTATATGATAAGTCTTTCGGCACTTTCACTTATGAAAGTGACCGAAAGGTGGAAAAGGATGATTTGTATGATTTGGCTTCGTTAACCAAGACCACGGCGACGCTGTTGGCTGTTATGAAACTTTACGATGAAGGAAAATTTGGTTTGACCGATCGCATATCTCAATACATTCCAGCTTTAAAAGGTACGGACAAGGAACGTGTCACTATTGAGGAGTTACTTTTACATCAGTCGGGCATTCCTGCTTTTTGGCCTTTTTATAAGGAGACTATAGATAAAGACAGTTATAAGGGGAGTTTTTACAGAGCAAGACCGGACGCTAGTCATCATACGCAAATAGATACACGGCTGTATGTCATTGATAAGTTTGATTATAGAAAAGAGTTGATGGCAAAAACTTTCTCTGCTGATTATCCTTTACAAGTAGCTGACAGTATGTTTCTTCATCGTTCTTTTCGTGATTCCATTATGGTACAAATAGGACGTATTCCATTAAAAGACAGGAGATATCGTTACAGTTGCCTGAACTTTATGTTATTGAAGGAAATGGTAGAGAATATCAGTAAAATGCCTATGAATCTTTTTTTAGATAAGGAATTCTATAAACCGATGGAGATGAACCGTACGGCTTATTTGCCGCTTCGGCAGTTCAAAAAGGAGGAAATTGTTCCTACAGTGAAAGCGGATTATTTGCGTAAAGGAAAAGTGTTGCAGGGTTATGTACACGATGAATCAGCTGCTTTCATGGGAGGGGTATCAGGAAATGCCGGTTTATTTTCCACGGCTCGTGATGTGGCAAAAGTGTATCAGTTATTGATTGATGGAGGGGTTTATAATGGAAAGCGTTATCTGAGTAGGGAAACTTGTGATTTATTTTTAACCCATACCTCAAAAATCAGTAGGAGAGGATTGGGATTTGACAAACCGGATGTGAATAATAGTGTGAAAAGTCCGTGTGCGGAGGAAGCGCCCGAAGAGGTGGTAGGACATACTGGTTTTACCGGAACTTGCGCTTGGGCAGATCCGAAAAATCATTTGGTTTTTGTTTTTCTGAGTAATCGGATTTATCCGCGTCCTTTTGACCATAAACAGTTGATGCGGTTAAATATCCGTCCTCGTATGCAACAGGTTATGTATCAGGCTTTGATGAAATGATCATATTTAGATTAAATACAAATTAGTGCATTTTTGTAATCTCTATGTGACAACTAATAGAGAAAAGCTGTATATTTGCTCCATCAATTAGTACTAATAATTTAATAATTAACGAAAATGGCTTACGTAATTAGTGACGATTGTATCGCTTGCGGTACTTGTATCGATGAATGCCCGGTAGAAGCAATTTCTGAAGGCGATAAGTATTCTATCAATCCGGATCTGTGTACAGAGTGCGGAACTTGTGCTGATGCTTGTCCTTCTGAAGCTATTCACCTTGGCTAAGCAGTACAATTTTGTTCTTTAAAGTTAATAACGATCGTTTCCGTTGATGGAAACGGTCGTTTTTTTGTTTATCTAAATTTTGTTTTGATTGGAAGCTCGTATGTCTGCTTTATGAATAAAAAAACAGGCATCACAGAAAAAAACGGATGCCTGTTCTTTTTATAGAGAAAGAATATTTTATTTTAATAGGGCTAATGCTTCTTTGATGCGGCGCATAGCTTCTATAATATTCTCATCGGAAGTTGCATAACTCATACGGATGCATTCGGGGGAACCGAATGAAGTACCACCTACACATGCCACATGACCTACTTCAAGCAGATACATTGCTAAATCGTCAGCGTTATTGATGTTGCGGTCACCTGCTGATTTGCCAAAAAAGGAATCACATTTCGGGAATAAATAGAATGCTCCTTGAGGATTGTTTACTTCAAATCCTGGAATTTCTTTTGCTAATTTTACAATAAGGTCACGGCGGCGCTGGAATGCTTGGCGCATTTCCTCTACGGGAGCCTGAGTACCTGTATAGGCAGCTTCGGCAGCTTTCTGAGAAACAGAGCACGGACCTGAGGTATATTGTCCTTGCAGCTTATTTACAGCTTTTACAATCCATTCCGGACCGGCAATGAACCCGATTCTCCATCCTGTCATAGCATATGCTTTTGAAACTCCGTTTACAATAATTACATTGTCATGAATCTCAGGGAATTGGGCAATGCTTTCATGTTTGCCACTGTATGTGATATGTTCGTAAATCTCATCGGCTATAACATATACTTGCGGGTGCTTTGCCAAAACAGCGGCCAAGCCGGCCAACTCTTCTTTGGTATAAACGGAACCGGTGGGATTTGACGGTGAGCAAAGAATCAATGCTTTGGTTTTAGGAGTAATCGCTGCTTCTAGTTGTGCAGGGGTGATTTTGAAATCCTGATCAATACCCGCAGTGATAATAACAGGAGTTCCGTCTGCTAGTTTTACCATTTCAGGATAGCTTACCCAATAGGGAGCAGGGACTATTACTTCGTCACCGTCGTTAACTAGAGCCATAATCGTATTACAAACAGATTGCTTGGCACCGTTTGCACAGGAGATTTGTGCAGCTGTATAGTCTAATCCGTTTTCATTCTTCAGTTTGGCTACGATTGCATTGCGAAGTGCAGGATATCCCGGAACTGGAGAATATCTGGAAAAGTTATCATCTACTGCCTTTTTTGCTGCTTCTTTGATGTGGTCCGGGGTATTGAAGTCCGGTTCACCTACGCTTAAATTAATGACATCAACTCCTTGGGCTTTTAACTCATTACTTTTTTGGGACATGGCCAATGTTGCTGAAGGAGACAAACGATTCAGACGATCTGATAATTGATTCATTGCTATTATTTTTTAATGTGTTTAAGTTTACTTGCTGCAAAATAAAGGATAATATCTTAATTATGAAAGTAAAACAGACGAAATCGCATAAAAAATGATGTGATTTCGTCTGAGTTATAGCTTTTTTATTTGTTAAAGTGCAATGTGTGTCCCATTCTGTCTTTTTTGGTTTTTAAATAACGCTCGTTATATTTGTTAGGCGTGATTTCAATGGGAACGTTTTCAACTATGGACAAACCGTATGATTCCAATCCTACACGTTTGACAGGATTATTTGTCAGCAAACGCATTTGGGTGACGCCTATACTGCGTAGTATCTGTGCTCCGACTCCGTAATCACGTTCATCTGCCTGATGCCCTAAAAGGATATTTGCTTCTACAGTATCCACACCATTTTCTTGCAATTTGTAGGCTTTCATCTTTTCCATTAGTCCTATGCCTCTTCCTTCTTGGTTTAAGTAAACAACAGCACCTTTTCCTTCTTTTTCGATCATTTGCAATGCTTTGTGCAGTTGTTCTCCACAGTCACAACGCATGGATCCGAAAATATCACCGGTGGCGCAAGAAGAATGTACACGTACCAAAACGGGTTCTCCTTCTTTTATGTCACCTTTTATAATAGCGATATGTTCTAAACCATTGCTTTTCTGGCGGAAAGGTATCAGACGGAAATGGCCGTATTCAGTCGGCATGTCCACTTCCACCCCTTTTTCTACTAATGAGTCTTGCTTCAGACGATAGGCGATCAAGTCACGGATTGAAATTAGTTTCAGCCCCCATTCATCGGCCATTTTTCTTAGTTCGGGCAGACGTGCCATGGTTCCGTCCTCACTCATGATTTCCATCAGTGCGGCGGCAGGGTATAGCCCTGCCAGACGCGCCATGTCGATACAGGCTTCTGTATGGCCTGCACGTCTCAGCACCCCTTTGTCTTGTGCATATAATGGATTGACATGCCCCGGACGTCCGAATGTTTCGGGAGTGGAGGTAGGATCGGCAAGAGCACGGATGGTAGCGGCCCGGTCGTGGATAGAAACTCCGGTACTGCAACCTTCCAGCTTATCTACAGTTACAGTGAAAGGAGTACCTAGAACTGACGTGTTTGTATCTACTTGATGAGGTAATTCCAATTCTTTGCAACGAGAAATGGTAATAGGTGCACAAAGCACGCCACGTGCATGTTTCAACATGAAATTGACTTGTTCGGGAGTAATTTTTTCCGCAGCAACAATTAAATCGCCTTCATTTTCACGATCTTCGTCGTCCACTACAATGACAAACTTACCTTCACGGAAGTCAGCTATCGCTTCTTCGATGGTATTTAGTTTTAATTCTTCCATAGTCAAATTATAAATGATTTATTGTTTATTCTTTCTTGAATTTCACGGTTGGTCTTGATTATGTTTTTTAAATCTTTATCCAGCCGGATACTGAACCGCCAAATGCGGAAATAGAAGAACAGGCCTATTGGTACAATGATTCCTGCAAGTAAATTAAGCCATTGGTTGTCAAACGGACTTTTGTGAGCTTTGGTGGACAAAATGGGATATTTATTTAAGTATTCCAGTAATACTCCATCTTTGCTGTTGGATAATTCTTCTATGAGTAGTTCCATTTTGGCACTGATATCGGCTATGACGTCGTCATGTCCTTTATTGGTGAAGATGCGGATATAATTAGGTGCATCGGCCAGTCTATGCTTGATGGCATATTCGTTACAGATGTTGCATAGTTTCTCCAATTCCGTTTGTATACGTGGATAGTCCGGATCTTCTATAATAACTTCTTTTTTGAATACATGGCGCGAGGGGCGCAGACCTAGCAGCATACGGAAGAAATTGATGATAGCTTTTCATGCTCCATTCGCTGGCCAGTGCCTCGGTACGATCCGCCGCACTACCCAGTGTCTTATCTTTTTCAGCTAAAGTATAGGAATTGAACAGGCTGTCCACATTGATTTTGTTGTTTGTTTCAACTATTTTTGCGGAGTCTGTTTTCGATAATACGATATTGCGATAAGTCGAGGCTTTTATTTCATTATACATACTTCTTCCCAAGCTGTCGGCACGGTGGTTCAGTGAGTCGATGGACTGGCTGATTTCAATCATGTTTTTGCTGTCCGAACGGTCACTTAAAAAGCTTCCATCTACCATGTTGAATCCACCGTCAAATTCGATAATGGTATGTTTCTCTCTGAAGGTTTCACGTCGATAGGGGACATTATTGGATGAAATGGTCTGCGATTTCAGATTTTCGAACTGTTCTCCGTTATACAGATGTAGATAAAGATGTTGTTTGTCTGCTGTCATCTCCATTTTTCCTTCGGAAGCCCATATAATGTGAGCGTTTTCAAACCCATCTGAAAAGTTGTAGATCAGTACATCTTTTAGCATTCCTGTTTCACGGTCTTTCTGTTTTACATATATATTATACCCCTCAATTTCGTCGTAAAATACACCTTCCGGAATATCCAGTTCTGGTGAAGTTTGCTTCATGGATACAAGTAAAGTAAGCAGTTTGATCTGCGCTTTGGGAGCTATGACATTTTGAAAATAAAACGAGGTACAACACAGGAAAGTACAAAAAATAATCAGTGGACGTATGATCCTCAATAAGGGAATACCCGCTGCTTTCATTGACAGCAATTCATATCTTTCACCAAAGTTACCGAATGTCATTAAGGCAGCTAATAAAATTGCCAAAGGTAGGGACAAAGGTATTAAGGTCAGAGCAGAATAAAAGAAGAATTGTGCTAAAACACTCATTTCCAATCCTTTTCCAACCAACTCGTCTACATATCTCCATAAAAATTGCATCATGAAGATGAAGAGACAGATGAAAAAAGTACCTATAAAGAGCATCAAAAAGCTCTTTAGGATAAATATATCTAATTTTTTTATGCGTAGCATTATTTCATTTTGTGCAACTATCAAGGCACAAAAATAGCATAAAAAACGGAGAGCAAAGACAAGTTTTGCATATTTTTATAGAATTACAGTCCACTTACCCTTTTTAGCTTCTCTATTTCGGAATCCCAAAGTTCTTTCGTATCTTCTACTTCATCGGGGGCTGCCCAGTCAATCACTTCCAGCATATAGTCAGAGGTTAGTTCGTTATAGACCATTTTCAATTCAAAATAGGCTTTAGGATCTTCATCATCCAGCCATCGAAAGCGTATAAAACTGTTAACCCGGAAGTTTGTAACTTCAGCTTGCCGTGTTTCTGTTTTTCCCCAATAAAAGGTGAATACTTTGTCTTTGAATGTCACCTTGTCTGCAAACCATGTTTCCAGGCCGGATGGAGTACTGATAATAGACCATACGATGTTACCGGATCCGGCTTTCAACATGTACTCCAAGCGAATTTTTTCTTTTCTCATAGGTTAGCTTTTTAAAGTTTCGGTGGCAAATTAAGCCAAATTTTCTTATTTGCCATAATAAATGCTATGTTTTTTGAAATATTTATTAGCCATATACTAAGCTGTTTTTCTCTTTAAAAACGAATTTTACAAGAAAAAGTTCTCTGAAATGTTGCAAAATTCAAAATAACTTTCTATCTTTGCACCCGCAATTGAGAAATGATGGCGGGATAGCTCAGCTGGTTAGAGCGCATGATTCATAATCATGAGGTCCCCAGTTCAATCCTGGGTCCCGCTACAATGAACAATTTTAGACTGTTGAGAGGCTTCCACTCTTGGCGGTCTTTTTAAAAAACGATGGCGGGATAGCTCAGCTGGTTAGAGCGCATGATTCATAATCATGAGGTCCCCGGTTCAATCCCGGGTCCCGCTACACAAAACAAGGTATTTATGAATTTGTTTCATGGATATCTTGTTTCTCTTTTATTTATATTGGACTTATTTTTCTTTTCATATAGAATCACATTTGAATAATTTTATGTAGATTTGTAGATACAAATCAATCAAAGTTGTAGTTTTTGCTGAATTATGAAAAACGCATCCTATATGGAAGGGAATTTGTGGTTATATAGATTATATTTTAGGGTGGTAATTTTATTATGGCTACCTGTATCCTTATCGGCCGTTGACCTTCCGAATTTAACTTTTCGTACTATTACTATTTCAGACGGCCTGTCTAACAATATTATTAATACTATTTATAAAGATAAAAGAGGCTTTATTTGGTTGGGTACCCAGACCGGATTAGATCGTTTTGACGGTATCAATATGAAAAGTTTTCTTCAGTTTTCAGGACGTACCATTTTTTCCATAGCCGAAACAGATTCTGTTTATTTGTGGGTGGGTACAGATAAAGGATTATGGAAACTCGATAGGAAAACAGACCAAGTGGAATCGGTCACTTTAGATACAAAATCGTTGGAAGTTAGATCAGTCTTTGTAAGCCAGACAGGTCGATTGCTGGTTGGAACCACTCATGGACTTTTTATCTATCAAGAGAGTGCTTTCAGGAAGGTGCTTTTCGGGTCAAATGCTTTGTCTTCTATCAATTTTATCACTGGCATTGTTGAAGGATATAAAGATACTTTTTGGCTGACTTCACAAGGTGGTTTGATTGAATATAATATTGAAACCGGTCAATCGAAAGTCTATACATATCAGGATGATGAGAAATTTGTTAGTTATTTTTCCTGTCTGGCTCTTTTAAAAGAAAAGCTATATTTAGGAACGGCCGGCAGTGGTATGCTTGTTTTTGATATCGGTAAGGCGGCTTTTTCTATTTGTCCTGAAGTGGAAAATGGATATATAAAAAGTATCATTACTGTTAATGATGAGATATGGGTGGGAACAAATGGAAGCGGTATTAGAATAATCAGTGCGTCTACAGGAAAAGAGTTATCGGCTATAGAGCATACTTCGAATGCGGATGCTATTTGTTCTAATGCAGTTTATTCTTTATTGAAAGAGGATGATATGCTTTGGGTAGGTACTTACATGGGCGGATTAAGTTATACTCCAGCTCATGGAAGTTTCTTTTCTGTTTATTCTTATCCAGAGCTTTTTAATTCTTATAATATGAATGTACGTGCTTTTTGGGTGGATGCAGATGGGAAAAAAGTAATAGGCACTCGTGACGGACTTTATTATATTTCTGAAACGGAACAAAGGATAAGGCATTATACACATCGGAATTCCATTTTGCGTTCGGATATAATTTTGTCTGTAAAACCTTTCAATCGGGATTTTTTAATTGGAACGTATGGAGGGGGCTTGTACTTGCTTCACAGGAATACGGGTGAACTTTCCTTTTTTCAATCAGATCAATGTTTTATGCAAGGGTCATTTAATGGATATGAAAGGGATGGAAACAATAAATTATGGATCGGCAGTTCCAAAGGTGTGTATGTATATGATCATTTGACAGGGGAATATGAGGTTTATAACAGTCGTAATTCTTCTTTGTCAGTTAATTCTGTTTTTTCATTGAAGGCAGATTCGAAGGGCAGGATGTGGCTGGGCACAGGAGGGGCCGTTTTTATGTATGATAGGGCTGCTGGGGTATTTAAATCGGATGTTTTTCCGGAGCATGTTTTACCATATACTAAAAGTGTACGATTCATTTATGAGGATAAAAAGAAGAATTTGTGGTTTTGTGATGATAAGGAGGGGGTGGTTAAGGTAGATGAGTCTTTTACGACATTTGAACACATCACGATCGATGATTTCTTACCGAATAATTCTGTGATGAGCATAGTGGAAGATCCTAAGAACGGCGGATTATGGTTTGCTACTCAGAGGGGGTTACTATATATAAAGGAAGAGGAAAATTATCATAAGATTTTTTCGTTATACGATGGCATTCCCGGATATATTTTTAATTCTCCGGTACAGATAACGGATGATAATACAATTTGGTGGGGAAATGAATGCGGATTGGTCTGTTATGATGCGGCAAAGAGCTGGAGTGAGATAGGAACAAAAGAGGTCCAGCCTCCCGTGATTACTTCCATTTCAGTCGCAGGCAGACCTTTGTGCCCGGGAGAGACATTAATGCCCGTTTCTGCTCCATTTATAGATGAGGTGTTTCTGTCTGTAAATGATAATAATATTTCATTCACTTTCTCAGCCTTGAATTATGCAGTGGAGAATACGGATTTATACGAGTATTGTTTGGAAGAATATGATAAGGAATGGAAAACTTTGATGAAAGGAAATCAGGTTTCTTATACAGAACTTCCTGTTGGCGATTATATGTTTAGGGTCAGGGCGGCTTCCAATCCTGCAGCAATAAAAGCGGTAAGGGTGGTTGTTGCCGGAAATACGCCTTTTATAAGATGGATTGTGGTGTTAAGTGTAGTCGTTTGTTGTATTCTTATTTATTTTTACTCCGGGTTATTGGGGAAGTATCGCACAATGAAGGAATATATAAATAAAAAGACGGAATCATCCGAAGAAAATCGGAAAGAAAAATATCAAAAATCAAGGATGGAAGAGAAAACGGCCATGCTCATTATTGGGAAACTGAATGAGTGTATGGAGAAAGATCGGTTATATTTGAATCCTGATTTAAAGTTGCAGGATGTGGCAAAAGTGGTGAAATGTAATACTGGAGAGTTGTCCCAAGTGTTGAATATGTTTATGAATATTGGTTTCACGGATTATGTTAATAAATATAGGATAGACGAATTCATAAAAAGAATACAGGATAAGTCTGCTTCCAGATATACCTTGGTTTCTTTGTCGGAACAATGTGGTTTCAGTTCTCGTACTTCTTTTTTCCGTTCGTTTAAGAAGTTTAAGGGAATGTCACCTGCCGAATATATAAAGGAACATGGGATATTTATTGAGTAGCGTTTGGAATAGAGGCGTTACTCTAGTGATTGGATAGAAGAAGAGAGTTCCATATTTTTTTGGAACTCTCTTCTTCTATTATGCAATTTGTTGATTCATAGTGTTGTATGATCTTTTTTGTCTCATTTAGTAGGTTGGGATTAATCCTGCTTTACAGAATGGTTGAAAAGACATTTCAGTTTCTAATTTTGCTGATAGAAAAATATTTTTATCCATTAAAGAAACTGATATGATTATGAAAAGCAGAACTTTTTTTATTCTTGTTTTTATCTTTTTAGTTAGCCTAGGATGTTTTTCGTGTAAAACGACTGCTACTGATGATTTTTCTATTGATTCGGAAATTGCGTATTGCCGGTCTCAGGCTATGCGGACGCTGGTTTCTATTCCTTCGTTAGATAAAATTCCTAATTCCATGGATTTAGATAGTATTAAATGGCGTTATACACAGGTAGGCTCTTGGACTTGTGGATTTTGGCCCGGTATCCTTTGGTATTTATATGAGGATACTAAGGATAATATGTGGAGGGAAGCAGCAGGGAAAGTAACCGATATGATTGCTCCCTTGGCTTACAGGAAAGCAAAGAGTCATGATTCCGGTTTTATTATGATGTGTAGTTTGGGCAACGGTTATCGTTTGACAGGAAAACCGGAATATAAGGAAGGATTGCTGCATGCCGCAGATTCTTTGGCTATGCTTTATAATCCTGTTGTGGGTACTATTTTATCTTGGCCTGGAATGGTGAAAAAAGAAAACTGGCCGCACAATACTATTATTGACAATATGATGAATTTGGAACTTTTGTTTTGGGCTGCGCGGAATGGAGGGGGGCAGTATTTATATGATATTGCCTGTAAACATGCGGAAACGACTATGAAACATCAATTCCGCAAAGATTATTCATGTTATCATGTAGCGGTGTATGATACGCTGGATGGTCATTTTATAAAAGGAGTTACCCATCAAGGATTGAGTGATGATTCTATGTGGGCCCGTGGACAGGCATGGGCTATTTATGGATATACCATGGTATAT
>PPYF01370386.1_pt1 | contig 29488 bp, 23 predicted proteins | sample 1559871 | NCBI WGS metagenome assembly PPYF01 (sample SAMN08240021, study PRJNA423297) | Human gut metagenome, whole genome shotgun sequencing project.
CGCTTACGCGAACCGCTGGCTGCGCGTTATGGCGATGAATTTTCCGTGCAGGTGATGCCGTGCGCGTCGCAAATTGGCAGCGGTTCACTGCCGTCAGAAAGCCTGCCGAGTGCGGCAATCGCGCTGACGCCTCATGACGGGCGGGGCAGCCAACTGGAAGCGCTGTCGACCCGCTGGCGCAGCCTGCCTATCCCGGTTATCGGGCGAATTTATGATGGTCGTCTGTGGCTGGATTTGCGCTGCCTTGAAGATGAACCTCGTTTTCTGGAGATGTTGTTGAAATGATTATTGCCACCGCCGGGCACGTTGACCACGGCAAAACCACCCTGTTGCAGGCGATTACCGGCATCAACGCCGATCGTCTGCCGGAAGAGAAATCCCGCGGGATGACCATCGATTTAGGTTATGCCTACTGGCCACAGGCGGACGGACGCGTTCTGGGTTTTATCGATGTGCCAGGCCATGAAAAGTTTCTCTCAAATATGCTGGCGGGCGTGGGTGGGATCGATCATGCCCTGCTGGTGGTGGCGTGCGATGACGGCGTAATGGCGCAAACGCGTGAACATCTGGCCATCCTGCAACTGACCGGGAATCCAACGCTCACCGTGGCGCTGACCAAAACTGACCGCGTGGATGCTGCGCGCGTCGAGGAGGTCCGCCGCGAAGTCGCCGATGTTTTGCGTGAATACGGTTTCGACGCTGCGACGTTGTTCGATACGGCGGCAACGGAAAATATTGGTATTGAAGCGCTGCGTGACCACTTGCGCCAGCTTTCTGCCCGCGTCCATCAGGCGCATCAGCGTTTCCGTCTGGCTATCGACCGCGCGTTTACCGTCAAGGGCGCGGGTCTGGTCGTGACTGGCACGGCGCTGTCCGGCGATGTCCGCGTAGGCGACACGCTATGGTTGACCGGTAAGGGCACGCCAATGCGCGTGCGTGGTCTGCATGCGCAGAACCAGCCGGTAGAACAGGCGTACGGTGGGCAGCGTATTGCGCTCAATATTGTCGGAGCGGCGGAAAAAGATGACCTGAGCCGAGGCGATTGGCTGCTCTCAGAAGAACCTCCTGCGCCTTCCGAGCGGGTGATTGTTGAATTGCATAGCCACACGTCGCTGAGTCAATGGCAGCCGCTGCATATTCACCATGCGGCGAGTCACATCACGGGGCGGGTTTCGCTGTTGGAAAATAATCTGGCGGAGCTGGTCCTCGATGCGCCGCTATGGCTGGCCGATAACGACCGGCTTGTGCTGCGCGATATCTCAGCCAAAGTGACGCTGGCAGGGGCTCGGGTGGTCACGCTAAATTCGCCGCGTCGTGGCAAACGCAAACCGGAGTACCTGGCGTGGATTGCCGCGCTGGCGCTGGCAACAGATGATGCTCAGGCGCTCGCGGTGCATCTTTCCCGTGATGCGGTGAAGCTGGGTGAATTTGGTTGGGCACGCCAACTGAGTCCTTTGGGGCTACAGCAGTTGATCGCTCAGCCGGGGTTTATCCTCGCCGGCGATAGCCTGCTGGATGCACCGCTCGCGGCACGTTGGCAGCGTAAGCTTCTGGACGCGCTGGCGGTTTATCACGAGCAGCATAAAGACGAACCCGGCCCGGGGCGCGAGCGCTTACGCCGTATTGCGCTGCCGATGGAAGAGGAAGCACTGGTCCTGACGCTGATTGAGCAGATGCGCGAGAGCGGCGACATTGCCAGCCATCACGGTTGGTTACATCTGCCGGATCATAAAGTTGGCTTCACCGACGAGCAGCTGGCCGTCTGGCTGAAAGCCGAGCCGCTGTTTGGCGATGAGCCGTGGTGGGTTCGGGACCTGGCAGCGCAGACGGGAACAGAGGAGAACACCATGCGCGTAGTTCTTCGTCTGGCCGCGCAGCAGGGGATGATTACGGCGATAGTGAAAGATCGCTATTATCGTAATGACCGTATTGTGGCGTTTGCCAGTATGATTCGTGAACTGGACCTGGAAAAAGGCTCGACCTGTGCGGCTGATTTTCGCGATAAACTGAATGTAGGCCGTAAATTAGCCATTCAGATCCTGGAGTATTTTAACCGCATTGGTTTCACGCGTCGTCGCGGAAATGATCATTTATTGCGCGATGCGCTGTTGTTCCCTGATAATAAAAATTAACAATTAATGTAAAAAATATATCAAACGAAATACAAAAATATATTAATTAATAATCAGCGCGTTAGGAATCTTAACCTGACGTGCTTTTTATTTTTTCGAACGGTGAAAATGCAATGATGATCATATTTTCACACTCTCTATTCCTCTACTCTCGTGGCCTGCTTATTAAATAAAGGAACTATCATGGCCGCATCAACTTTCTACATTCCATCAGTGAACGTTATCGGTAATGGCGCATTAAGCGACGCAATGAATACAATGAGGGAATATGGCTATCGCCATGCCTTAATTGTGACCGATGCTGTGCTGAATAAGCTGGGCGTGGCGGGGAATATTCAAAAACGCCTCCAGGAATTTGATATTCAGAGCGTCGTGTTTGATGGTACGCATCCGAACCCAACCACCATTAACGTTGAGGATGGCCTAAAGTTACTCCGCGCCCATGATTGCGACTGCGTTATCTCATTGGGCGGTGGTTCTCCGCACGACTGCGCGAAAGGGATCGCGCTGGTTGCGGCCAACGGCGGTGATATCCGCGATTACGAAGGCGTTGACCGCTCGGCTAAACCTCAGCTGCCGATGATTGCGATCAACACCACGGCGGGTACCGCATCTGAGATGACCCGTTTCTGCATCATCACCGACGTGACGCGCCATATCAAAATGGCGATCGTGGACAAGCATGTCACACCGGTACTGTCCGTCAACGACTCCTCCCTGATGGAAGGAATGCCGAAAGGGCTGACCGCCGCGACCGGTATGGATGCGCTGACCCACGCCATTGAGGCCTATGTGTCTATTGCGGCGACGCCGATTACCGATGCCTGTGCGCTGAAAGCCATCACCATGATCGTGGAGAATTTACCGACGGCGGTGGAAAACGGCAGCAACAGTGAAGCGCGTGAAGCGATGGCCTATGCCCAGTTCCTCGCCGGGATGGCCTTCAATAACGCATCGCTGGGCTATGTCCACGCGATGGCGCACCAGCTCGGTGGTTTCTACGATCTGCCGCACGGCGTGTGTAATGCGGTACTGCTGCCACACGTACAGGTGTTTAACAGCAAGGTGGCGGCAGCGCGTCTGCGCGATTGCGGCCAGGCGATGGGCATTGATGTGAGCGCGATGAGCCACGAGCAGGGGGCACAGGCCTGCATTGACGCCATTCGCAAACTGGCGCGTCAGGTGAACATTCCAGCAGGTCTGCGCGACCTGAATGTGAAAGAAGAAGATATTCCTGTTCTGGCGACCAATGCGCTGAAAGATGCCTGCGGCTTGACCAACCCGATTCAGGCTACTCACGATGAAATTATGGCCATTTTCCGCGCGGCGATGTAAATAACCGCAGAGAGCGACACGGCCTACAAATCGTCAGATTTTGTAGGCCGTCCAAGGCCTTGCATCTCACCTGAAACCACGCATTACCCGTTGTTTTCTACCTCTTCACGCATCCATGGCGTAATGGTGAGCCCGGTCAATAAACCTTCCGGGCTGAGCAGGCGCGTGACGGATTGCCCCCATGGCTCCATGCGGTGAGCAATTAACAGTGTGTAGCCTCTCTCGAGCAGCGTCTGGGTGGCGCTTGCAATGTCACGAACTTCAAATTCAATCCACGCTTGAGGCGTTGGCAGGTCGGAAGGCCATTGCTCCTGGCCAAAGCAGGATGTGGCGGCTTGCGACAGCGGCCAGAGCGCAAAATGCTTAACACCATCCAGCTGATTAACGTCGGTAAGCAGGTACTCTTCATTACCCGCCATCGCTTTGAGCGGCAAGCCTAATGTGGCCTGATAAAACGCGGCGCTGGCATCCGTACTCTGCGTGATAGGGCCAAAACCGGCCACAAATAGCACCTCCACGCCGGGGATCTCGTGTTCCATTATGACTCCTTGAAAGGCGCTGCGGATAACGTGACCGCAGTCGTAAAGCTGTAAGTCGTTGGCGAATATTTCGCCAGCGCAGTCTACCTTTGTAGTATTCCCACAGCAAGGAGATGGTCATGACCAATAACCCCCCTTCAGCACGCATTCAGCCCGGCGAATATGGATTTCCCTTTAAGTTAAAAACGCGCTACGACAACTTTATCGGCGGAGAGTGGGTCGCTCCAGCGGATGGCGAATATTATAAAAATCTCACGCCAGTCACCGGCCAGCTTCTGTGTGAGGTGGCCTCGTCAGGAACACGTGATATCGATCTGGCGCTGGATGCGGCACATCGCGCAAAAGATAAATGGGCGCAGACCTCCGTGCAGGAGAGGGCTGCGATCCTACTGAAAATCGCCGATCGTATGGAGCAAAACCTCGAGCTGTTGGCCACGGCCGAAACCTGGGATAACGGTAAACCGATTCGCGAAACCAACGGCGCCGATGTGCCGCTGGCCATCGACCATTTCCGCTACTTTGCCTCCTGTATTCGCGCGCAGGAAGGTGGCATCAGCGAGGTGGATAAGGACACGGTGGCGTATCACTTCCACGAACCTTTGGGCGTAGTGGCGCAGATTATCCCGTGGAACTTCCCGCTGCTGATGGCGAGCTGGAAAATGGCGCCAGCGCTAGCCGCCGGCAACTGCATTGTGCTCAAACCTGCGCGATTAACGCCGCTGTCCGTCTTGCTGTTAATGGAAATTATTGGTGACCTGCTGCCGCCAGGCGTCATTAACGTGGTGAACGGTGCGGGTGGCGAAATTGGTGAATATCTGGCGACCTCCAAACGAATCGCCAAAGTCGCCTTTACCGGCTCAACGGAAGTGGGCCAGCAAATCATGCAGTACGCGACGCAAAATATTATTCCGGTGACCCTCGAACTGGGCGGCAAATCGCCGAACATTTTCTTTGCTGACGTGATGGACGAGGAAGATACCTTCTTTGATAAGGCGCTGGAGGGCTTTGCCCTGTTTGCGTTTAACCAGGGCGAAGTCTGCACCTGCCCAAGCCGGGCGCTGGTTCATGAGTCGATCTATGAGCGTTTTATGGAACGAGCCATTCGTCGCGTCGAGCGTATTCGCAGCGGGAACCCGTTGGATGCGGTAACGCAAATGGGCGCTCAGGTCTCACAAGGGCAGATGGAAACCATCCTCAACTACATTGATATTGGTAAAAAAGAAGGCGCGGATGTGCTGACCGGCGGGCGGCGCAAGCAGCTGGAAGGCGAGCTGAAAGAAGGTTATTACCTTGAGCCGACTATCCTGTTTGGGCAAAACAATATGCGCGTGTTCCAGGAGGAGATTTTTGGCCCGGTGCTGGCAGTGACCACCTTCAAAACGGTGGAAGAGGCACTGACCCTGGCAAACGATACGCAATATGGCCTGGGGGCGGGCGTCTGGAGTCGTAACGGTAATCTGGCATATAAAGTGGGGCGCGGCATTCAGGCTGGGCGCGTGTGGACCAACTGCTATCATGCCTACCCTGCACATGCGGCCTTTGGTGGCTATAAACAGTCCGGTATCGGGCGCGAAACCCACAAAATGATGTTGGAACATTACCAACAGACGAAATGCCTGCTGGTGAGCTATTCGGATAAACCGTTGGGGTTGTTCTAAGATAGCTGCAGGCCCGGTTGCGCTGCGCTTACCGGGCCTGCTGTTTAATCAAATGTTTTGACCTGCAGAGGCCGGAAGCGGCTGTAAATCCACAGGCCGAGGCAGATGATCGACCCCAAAAATGCCGTAAAGAATACCGTGACCATCAGGCCGCTGAACAGCGCCACCGGTAAGGCAAGAATGCCGTGGATGGACTCGTTGTTCCATTTCACCATGTCGTAGCCGAAAATCCCCATCACGCCGCAAAATAGGCTAAATATCAGCATCGGCACCGCAAGACCGATAAGCATCAGGCGGTAGATGATGGAGGCTTTGACGCGTTTGATACTGACGACTGGCGGTACATCCTTGCTCATACTGATTCCTCATGGTGATGGTTAACTCTCTGTTGGCATCATGGCGGAATCTTTTTGGCCCGGCAAGAGGATCCTGCCGGGCTGCGGGGGGCCTTATTTCCCTTCATTTACCCAAATACGCATCTCACCTTCGCCACGATTGGCCCAGCTAAACCAGGGGATAAAAGTCAGAGTCTGTGTTTGTGCAGTTGCGGGAGCGGTATCGTAATGCCACAGCGATTGTTGTTCCGGGTTTTGCGCCGTGCGCTTAACCCCTTGCGCCTGTAGCAGCACTTTGTGGGCAAAAATACCTTTGCCTTCGAGCTCAGAGAACGAGGCGTTTTCAGGCAGCCACAGGTTATGCAGTTCTTCACCATTATCGGCCTGCTCCAGACAGTAAACCAGCGGCCCACGCTGAATAGCCACTTTTCCGGCAACGTGGCGGACCAGCGGGTTACCATAGACCCGGCGCACCGGCATCGGTAGCGTCAGGGTCAGGGTATCGCCTTCAAGCCAGGTGCGATTGATGTGCAGATAACCTTTCTTCACCGTCCCCGCCACGTCTCGGCCATTTAGCGCGATATGCGGATTCGTACACCAGTCCGGCAGACGCAGCGCCAGCGTGTGGGTAATCGGATCCGGGGAATCAATCACGATCTTGACCTGATCCTGCCACGGATAGTTGCCGCTGAGGCGGAGTCGCAGCGTCTGTTCGCCTACCGGTACTTCTGTACTATTGCCGATATAGAGGTTTACAAACAGTGCGTCATCACGCTGGGTGTAGATATAGTGGCCGATAGAGGTCAGCACGCGTGCGATATTCGGCGGGCAGCAGGCGCAGCCGAACCAGCGCTGACGAACCGGCTTCACGTGATCGTAGATGTGGTTAAACTTTAGGGTGTTGGGATGGACTTCCAGCGGGTTCACGTAGAAGAAGTGCTTACCATCCAGCGCCATTCCGCCGAGCACGGTGTTATACAGCGCGCGTTCCATCACGTCGGCGTACTGGCTATCACCTTCCATTTCCAGCATTCGGCGAGCAAACATCATCAGGCCAATCGATGCGCAGCTTTCGGCATAAACCGTGTCGTTCGGCAGGTCGTAGTCGCTGCTAAAAGCTTCACCGCTGCTCTGGGAGCCAATACCGCCGGTAATGTAGAGCTGACGCTGGGCCATGTTGTTCCATAGCCGTAGGCAGTCCTGACGTTTGTTTTCATCGTTGCTCAAGCGGGCGAGGTGCGCGACGCCGGTCATCAGGTAGACAAAACGCACCGCGTGGCCGATAGCCGTTTGCTGTTCGGCAATAGGCTGGTGTGCCTGGCTGTAGGGCTTATCTTTCACCATCCACGCGGTGCCGTAGGTGTTCCAGTAGGACGTTTTACCGCGCTTTTCATACTCATGGTCGTAGAAGTGTGGCTGCTTACCGCGTTCTTCAACGAAGTAGTTCACCAGCGCCAGGTAGCGAGGTTCCTGCGTGACTTCGTACAGGCGCATCAGCGCCAGCTCAATTTCCGGGTGACCCGGATAGCCGTGGATCTGGTTATCCCCGGTGCCGAAGACCTGATAGATGTGGTCGGATAGACGGCAGACGACCTCTAACAAACGGCGCTTCCCGGTGGCCTGGAAGAAGGCAACGCCCGCTTCAATCATATGGCCTGCACAGTAAAGCTCGTGGCATTCGGCCAGGTTTGTCCAACGTTCCTGTGGGGCTTTGACCGTAAAGTAAGTATTGAGATAGCCATCGTCACACTGGGCGGCCGCCACCAGTTCAATCACCTCGTCGGCGGTTTTTTCTAACTCGACATCTGGCTTCTGACATAGGGACCAGGCAACGGCTTCCAGCCATTTCGCCACATCACTGTCCTGAAATACCATCCCGTAAAACTCACCGTCTTGCAGGCCGGCGGCGATGCGAAAGTTTTCAATCGCGTGGCTCGGTTCTGTGTCATCGATACGGTCATTGAGTGCATCCCACTGATAGGGGATCACCACATCGCGAACCAGCTGCTGATACTGGGCGAAAAACGGGTCGTTCACTTTTAACGTATGCAGACAGACTTCCATAACGGACATGACAAACTCCTCAAGACTGAACGTGACGGGCGCGAAGGTCGGTAGCGATACGCGCCATCATAGGATTATTGAGTCGGCAGGCGCGGATCGAGAACGCCAGCAGCAGGTGGAAGAGGGCGGGTAGCAGGGTTTCCATGGCGGTGATCCCCGTCAGAGACTCGGCGGTCTGATTTCCCGCGCCCGGCTGATAGGCCACATAGATAAAGACCAGGCTGATAATACCGGCGCTTGATGCCCAGGCGAGCTTGATAAAGAACAGGTTAAAGGCGAAGTTCATGCCGGATGAGCGGACGCCGGTTTTCCATTCACCGTAGTCATCGGCGAAGGCCATCAGCGAGAAGTGCAGCGGCAGGGTGAAGCCGAGAATAATGCCGTTGCCGAGGATGATGACCAGCCAGAGCGTTTGATAAGCAGGTCCGGTCGGTAAGAACCACATGCCAACGGCGAGTGCGGCCAGTATCAGGTTGGTGTAGTAGTAAAGTTTGACGGTATCAAAGCGGCGAGAGAGCAGGTTTATCAGCACTGAGCCAAAAATGGAGGCAAAGGTCACCATCGTGAAGAAGAGTGATGTGTAACCGGTAGAGCCGCCCAGTACGTAGGTGATGAAGTACATGTAGCCGCCGCCGCGAATATTAAAGACGTTGATCAGCAGGAATGACATCACCAGCATGAGCAGCAGCTGATCATTTTTACGCAGCCCGGCAATGTGTTCACGAAGGGTGAATCTCCCCATCATATCCAGCGACACGCGCTCGCGAACCCAGAAGAAGCAGCATAGGAACATGACGGCAGCAATCGTGCAGAGCACACCGACGCCGTATTGATAACCTTGCGCGGTATTCCCCTGGCCGAGCGCTTTCACCAGCCAAGGCAGACCGACTGAAACCAGAAAACCGGCCACGCCGCACAGCACGAAGCGCCACGCCTGGCAGGAGATGACTTCGCTGTGGCGCGTGGTCATGGTGTTGATGAGCGCACAGTAGGGGACATTGATAGCGGTATAGCTTACCGACAGCAGTAAATACGTGCCGAAAGCCCAAGTGATTTTGATCCCGATGCTGGCGTCCGGAACGGTAAACGTCAGCACGCCAATAATGGCAATGGGTACAGCTATCCACAGTTGCCAAGGGCGAAATCGTCCCCAGCGGCTCTGGGTACGGTCGGCAAGTACGCCCATGATGGGATCGGAAATGGCATCAAAAACGCGTAGTACCAGAAAAAGGGTACCGACCAATGCAGGCGTGAGACCGAAGACATCGGTATAGAAAAAAGTCAGGAAATTCATGATGAGGCAGGTAATAACGGTGCCGCCTGCATCACCGAGACCGTAGCCGATTTTTTCCCGAATCGATAGTTTATCGTCCAGTGAACCCGGCACAATCTCGCTGGTGGTTATGGGTGTAGCGGTCATGGGGTACTCCTCGCAATGTGGAGATGGCTCTTTTCAGTAGGGTTATTTTTTTAATGTCATGACCTGTTTAATTTTGCCTGGAAAAGGATGACCAACAAGCTCATAAAGAAGTATAAAAAGAGGGTAATTCCGACTTGATAATAAAAGTGTGAAGATGATCGGGTGTGATTGTATTTATCGTTAATAATCAAATAGAAGATTTGTTTTATTTCATAAATAAGCGGGATTTTTAATATTTATGCTCAATCTATCCATAGCGCTTCCGATTAAGGTTCAAAACGGCGGTTTATTTATCTCGCGAGGCGTTGGTCGTCATCCTGCGCGTAGGTTGCGCTCATGGGAGGTTATTTTTGTCGAAAAGGGGACATTAACGATCCAGGAAGATGATCGTATTTTTCACGTTTGTGCGGGTGATAGTTTGCTACTGTGGCCGGGCCGTCGACATGTTGGTGTTGAGGATTTCCCCTCAGACCTGAAGTTCTATTGGCTACATTTTGAAGTGAATACGTCGGAGCAGCCACAGCCGCTAGTTACTCAGCTTGCTATTCCTCAGCAGACTACGCTGCATGACCCGCAGTATTTAATGACCCTATTTCGGCAGTTCCTCAACGAGCAGGAAAAAATTCAACGGAATGCCTCGCTCGAGTTTATTTTGTTGCTGATTTTGCAGCATATTTCCTTATCGGCACAAACAGAGGAACCGAAGGATGAAGGCGGGGCGGCATTGGCGTGGCGTGCCCAGCAGCTAATTCGTACTCGTTACCATTTACCGCTCTCGACCTCAATGCTGGCGAAAGAGCTGCATTGTAATGCCGACTATCTGGGAAGAGTGTACCGGCGGGTATTTCACCTGACTCTGACAGAGGCAATTCACCGCCAGCGGGTACGGGCTGCGGAGAAACTCTTAAGTAATCACGCGCGTTCGCTCAAGGAAGTGGCAGAGCAGTGTGGGTTTGCTGATGTGGGGTATTTCCGTCAGATTTTTCGTAAGCATACCGGGCTGACGCCCGCCGCATGGAAGCGGCGGTACTGCAAGGAACATATCAATTCGGCCTGAGGCAAATGACTGAATTGGTTCTGGCATATCACAAAAAGTGTCCCTCACCCATGTCGGATCAAAGCAGTGCGGCGGCTTGCTCTGGCACTCTTAGGGTTTATCGTCCACAGCGGAGTGGAGAATGAACCCGTTTATTGTCGCTGATTCAATGAAGTGCATTGGTTGCCGTACCTGTGAGGTGGCCTGTGTAGTGGCTCACCAGGCGCAGCAAGCGTGCGCGAGCGTATCGCGGGATGCCTTCCTTCCACGGATTCGCGTGGTGAAGGGGGATACCTTTTCGACAGCGGTCACCTGCCACCATTGTGAAGATGCGCCGTGTAGCAACGTCTGCCCAACCGGTGCGATTACCCGGGAGGCGGGTTATGTTCGGGTTGACCAGGCGCGCTGTATTGGGTGTAAAAGCTGCATGTTGGCGTGCCCGTTTGGCGCAATGACGGTGGCCGTTCAGCACTCACGTCCTCAGGCGATAAAATGTGATTTATGCCGCCACCGCGAAGAAGGCCCTGCCTGCGTAGCGGCCTGCCCAACGCAGGCGCTGGCCTGTATTGATGTTGGGCAGACGGCGATGCCGAAATTAATGTAGATTATTGAAATTCCAACTTAACGTCAGGCTGTACCGCCAGTCGCGTTTGTGATTGTCGGTTGGCAGATCGCCTACGGGGCGCGCCGCTTCAACGGTCAGGCTGTAGTGCTTGTTATCACCAAACATCACGCCGGTGGCAACGGACGCCAGCTGCTGATGCGGAAGTCCCGGCGCGTTGAACCAGGTCTGCGCGGTATCCGCCAGAATGTACGGCTGAACGGTGGCCACCCAGGTGCTCTCCTTGCGCTGATGGAGATAACGCAGCTCAACCTGCCCGCCGTAGCCATAATCGCCGCTGGCCTCACCGTCCTGATAACCGCGGCCAAAGCGCTGTGCACCAAAGCTGACGCGTTCCGGTTCCGGAAGATCGTTATCTGACCAATCTCCCTCCATCGACGTCGACAGACGCCAGGTGTCGGTCACCATCCAGGCCGCATCAATATTGCTTTTCCACAGCGTAAATGACAAATCGTTGCCTTGAATCGGTGCGGCATCGGCCAGCGATCCGGCGTTCACCCCCTGGCGCAGCGTGAGCTTGCCGTTAATGCTGGCGCGTTCAAAAGCCTGAAAGCCGCTCATGCCGAATTCAAGTGCGGGATAGCGTACGTGCGTTTTTTGCGTCACGTTTCCTAGTACCTGATCGTTAACAATCACGCGAATGTTGTTATCGTTACTTCTGTCGGTGTAGTCCATCCCACCGTTAATGCTGAATTGCTGTTTCCCGGTTAAGACGACCGGGTAGCTGAAGGTTGCACCGCCGTTGTATTGCGTTGTTTTCTGCCGGGAGTCCAGGTAACCGTCGGTAAAGTTCAGCAAGCGCGAATAGTCGCGTGGATTATCGCGATAAAAACTGCCTTTCAGCTGCATCATCAGCCCCTCGTCGCTGAGAAACTGTTGGTAGTTCAACCCGAGATAAGATTTTCGCGTCGAGCTATCCAGCGGAATCAGCGTTGCGACACCTAATTGATCACCATAGCTGGTCAGGTTGCTGAGCGAACCGTTGACGAAAGCTAAGTTCTGATTTCGGCGGGTGTCGAGTGTTGATGAAATGTCCCAGATATGCGGTTGATTACTGACGGCCTGCATGGCCGCGGCACCGTAGATATTCTGCGGCAGTTGGGCATTCGCGTCGACGGTGGTGCCGGGGGTGCGCGTCATCAGCTGGGTATAGCGGTCAAAAGTGGCCTGGGTAAGCGGTTTTTCCGCCATGATTTTGGCGGCTAGCCGCTTTAGGCGCTCTGCAATATTGGGATTATTACTCTTAATATCGCTGTGGGCGACGTAGCCTTCAACCAGCACAATCTTGATGGTTCCATCCTGAAAATTGTTATCCGGTAACCAGGCATAAGACAGTGGATAGCCATCGGCACGATAGCGCAAAGTAATATCGTTAACGATCCCAATGATTGTTTTTAATGGCACTTGTTTATGGGCGTAGGGAGCGAAGGGGCCTAATAACTCTTTTAATGGATAAACGGTACCGCCAATAAATTGAATATGGTCGACTTTAATTAATGTCTCAGGCGTTAATTTATTTTTGGGAACGCTAACGGTTAAACTTGGTGCGGCGGCAGGAGGAGCCTGCGGAGTGCTGTTATGTTCCGCTTTGGCTGGGTTATTAGGGTCAATTAACGCGGGTAATGTGTCGGCTCTGGCTATATTAAGCAGAACGACCCCCGATAGCGCATAAACCAGGGCAGTTTTCATGACGCATTCCTTGTGATTTTTATTGTGCAAGGATGATTATTGTTATTCTGCTGAAAAACGTGCCCCCATTGCGGGGGCACGGAAAGCATTAATAAATATATAGCTTATTTTTTACCGGTTAACCCGCCGAGCAAACCTGTTACGCCACCCAGAGGACTGGAGGTTGTCGTGCTGCTACCCGTTGCGCTACCGCTGGCACTGGCGCTGGTTGACGTGCTGACGTTCAGGCTGCCGGTCAGTGAACCGACGGTGCTGTTCAGCGTTGAGCCCAGAGAGTTATTTGCCAGCAGTCCACCGCTACCGGTTTGGGTTCCAGTTGGTTTCACCAGACCACCGGCATCGGTGACAATATTCCCTACGCTGGAGACCACCTGGCCCACGCCGCCCAGCGTCGGGGATGTGGTGCCGACCTGGTTGCCTACGCCGCTTACCGTTGTGCCGACCTGAGTGAGCAGACCGTTAACCGGGGTGCCAAGACCTGTGGCCGTGCCAACGCCTTGCGTGACGCCCTGGACGCCGCCCAGCGTATTATTGACTACCGAGGTGACGCCTGTGGTTGCCGCCGTTGCCCCTGGGCTTTGCAGGGTACTGGTCAGGCCGGTGCCGGTGCTGCTGACAATCTGGCCGGCGCTATTCACGACGTTACCGACCACCCCGGTAACTCCGGCGACCGGCGTCCCTGAGGTACTGGTTGAGAGATTGCTGCCCACGCCAGAGACGGTATTACCCAGCACGGTGACGGTATTGGTGGTTCCCTGAAGCGTGGTACCAACACCGTTAGCATTCGATGAGTTGCCGACACCGTTTGTCACGCCGCTTCCCAGCGTGTCGACGGCGTTACCTACACCGCTCACCGTGGTTGAAATGGTTGAGGTGACCGGATTATTACCGGTGGTCGTAGCCAGTTGGCTACCCAGGCCGCCGAGCGTATCGCCGACACCCGATACGGCTTCACCGGCATCGCCGAGAATGTTATTTCCGGCATTGTTAGCCGTGCTGCCACCGCCGGTACCGCCGCCATCACCACCGCCAGTGCCACCGCCAGTGCCACCGCCAGTGCCACCGCCAGTGCCGCCACCAGTGCCGCCACCGCCGCCGGAACCTCCACCCTGCGTTGTGCCATTTTTCGCTGTTGAATGAGAACCCCCGCCGCTACCGCTACAGGCAGAGAGTGAGAATGCAATCAGTACTGCCACTGCAATAATGCTTAAGTGGCTAACGTTATTAGAAGTCATGATCCTTCTCCACCAGTTAAAACGCCGAGTGCGTATTAGTCAGTGTATGTAGAAAAATAAGCCTTGCACGGGGTGTTTTTTTTCATACGAAAGTCTGAAAAATCTGATTTAACTTAAGAAGAAACAAAGTCTGCTATGTAAAATAATATGCTGTTACGAAACATGCTGTTACTTCATTTTTAACAAAGTAAGCTGTGATAAATATTAGGGTGGGATGTTTAGCAGGAATTAAATGAAGTATTAAATTGGGAGTAATCCGAGAGGTTGAGTGGGGTAAATTTTATGACTTATATTTTTTAAATGTTGGCAGCGATCACGGAAAATATCAGCCTCCGGAATTGGAGGCTGATATATTGTATATTAATTTTTTTCGCGCCAGGCTATTTCAATTTCTTCAGCCAGAATTTTTACCCCGGCTTCTATTTTCTCTGGCTCAGGAACATAGTTCATGCGCATACATTGATGGGTATGTTCCCAGGGCTCATCCAGGCCCGGGAAGAAGAAGTCGCCAGGCACCATCAGAACACCGCGTTTTTTCAAACGTTGGTACAGCTCTTCCGTGGTAATTGGCAAATCCTTGAACCACAGCCACAGGAAAATAGCACCCTCAGGCTTATGGATGAGGCAGCGTTCTTCTGGCAGGTAGCGGCGAATGGTCGCGATGGTTTCCTGTACGCGCTGATAATAGAACGGTTTGATGACCGTTTCAGACAGGCGCAGCAGATCCTGACGCTTGATCATCTCACACATCATGGCAGGCCCGATGCCACCAGGAGCCAGGCTGATAATGCCGTTCATATTGCTGATGGCCTTAATGATTTTCTCACTGGCAATAATGATCCCGCAGCGACTGCCCGGCAGACCGAGCTTAGACAGGCTCATACACAATACGGTGTTCTGATTCCACAGTGGGGTGGCTTCGCTGAAGATAATTCCCGGGAAAGGAACCCCATAGGCGTTATCGATAACCAGCGGGACGCCGTGTTGAGTGGCTAACGCATCCAACTGTCTCACTTCATCATCAGTTATGACATTACCCGTTGGGTTCGTTGGGCGGGAGACGCAAATCATCCCGGTATCCTCACCAATGGGCAGGTTGTCGAAATCGACATGATATTTAAACTGCCCTTCAGGCAGGAGCTCAATATGGGGACGGGTGGAGACAAACAGGTCGTCTTCAAGGCCAGAATCAGCATAGCCGATATACTCTGGCGTCAGCGGGAACAGCACCTTGCGGGTGGTGCCGTCTGCCCGGCGTCCTGCGAATAGATTAAACAAGTAGAAAAATGCGCTCTGACTGCCATTAGTCAGTGCAATATTCTGTGGGCCAATCTCCCAGCCTAATTCATTACGCAGCATATCGGCCAGCGCGATCAGCAGATCGTTCTTTCCCTGCGGACCGTCATAATTACAAAGCGCATCAGAGAGTTTGCCGCTTTCCAGCATCTCCGCCAGTAGATTCGTAAAGTATGTATTCATCTCTGGAATCTGCGCCGGGTTACCGCCGCCGAGCATGATGGCGCCTGGGGTGCGTAAACCGTCGTTGAGGTCTTCCATCAGGCGTGCAATGCCTGTATGGCGGGTGAATTTGTCGCCGAAAAGGGAAAATGTCATAGCTGAGTTTCTGTTACTTGTTCTGTGAGGTGGGTAACGATAACGCCACTCACGATGTGGTGCAAATGACCGACATAACGCTGCATTAGCGAATAGCGCGAAATATTTGCCATTGAGTAGTTTTTTATTCTGATAAACCTGCGCCTTAGGCGCAGGTTGCATGAAGGATAAATTAGCGGTGACCTGCCCAAACCACCATCACTTTGTCCTGCGCATTTTCACGGACAAAACCGTAGCCTTGGGGCAGGGCGAGCGTCGTTTGTTTCCCTGAACCTACCGCAGAGTGACGTGCGCGGAATTGCCCCAGTTTCTGCCAGTGTGCAACGGTGGCAGCGGACTGGCCCGCGATATCCTGCCAGTTCATCTGTGAACGGGTGCCCTGCAACGGATCCGAGCCGGTGGGGCCAAACGGACGGTTGGATTCATCGCCATAGAAAATCTGTACTGCGCCAGGTGCCAGCAGCAGCAGTTCGGCGGCGTTGTCGCCTTTTTCGCGGAACAAGCGAGTATCGTGGGATGATAAATAGCTCAGCACGTTAAAACTCTGCAATTTATCGGCCATTTGCTGCCAGGTGAGATCGATGTTGGCTAGGCAACTGGCGGCTTTTGTTGCTTGATCCTGATAATCAAAGTTGATCATGGCGTCAAAGCCGTGACGGTAATACTCGCTCTCCATGACTCCGTGACCCCAGGCTTCGCCCGTCATCCAAAACGGGGCGTCATCCAGCGCTTTTTGTGGGTTGGCTTTTTTCCATTCGGCCAGCGCGCCGATGGATTGCGTTTTCAACTGCTGCCATCCCGCCATTTCGACATGTTTGGCGGTATCAACGCGAAAACCGTCAATGCCGTAATCGCGGACCCATTGGCTGAGCCAGTGGGTGAGGTAGTCGCGCGGCGTATAGCCGTCGACAGCTTTAGCGTGAGTATCCGGTTTATGGTGATAGAAATTCGGCAGCCCGCTCGGGGTGGTGGACTCCGTTTTCAGATCGGGCAGGAATGCCAGCGACATGGTCAGGTCGTCAAAGCCGGGGTTGTCGTAATCGCCAATGTCGGTGCGGATCCACGCTTTGCCCCACCATTTTTCCCATGCGGATTTGTCGCTGAAATTGATGTAGTCGTTAAAACTGTGCCAGGTCTGCCCCGGACCGGGTTTCCAGTCGGTCCAGTGCTGACCGAGCGTTTTGGTTATCTCATCGCCTTGCAGGTACAGCGCGCCAAATTGATATTGCTGCATGTCGGCGAGAGTGGCATAGCCGGTATGGTTCATCACGACATCAAACAGAATTCGAATGCCGCGCTGATGGGCGCCATCAACCAGCGCCCGCAGGTCGTCTTCGCTGCCCATATTGGCATCGAGTTTGCTCCAGTCCTGTGTGTAGTAACCGTGGTAAGCATAATGAGGGAAATCACCGTTGGTGCCGCCTCCGACCCAGCCGTGGATTTGCTCAAGCGGAGAGCTTATCCACAGCGCGTTGACGCCGAGCTGTTGGAGATAATCCAGCTTACTGGTCAGGCCCTGCAGATCGCCGCCGTGGAAGGTGCCAATTTCCTGCATGCCGTCTTTATGCCGGCCATAGCTGTTGTCGTTGCTGGGATCGCCGTTGACGAAACGGTCAGTGAGTACGAAGTAAACCGTGGCGTTATGCCAGCTAAACGGCGCATGGTCGTGAGTCTCTGCGCTCTCGAGTAACAGCAGACCATTACTGCCATTGGCGGGCTGTAGTGCGATCTTTCCCTGTTTAACCACCGCTGTCTGACCACTGTAGAAATCGCGGACGGTGCTGCCTTCCGCAAATGTCTTCCCCACATCCAGGGTCAGTGGTTTTCCGTCCCAGCGAGGACACTGGCGGACATTCACCTGCTCAGCGCTACTATCGGCGGCGCTTTTGACCGCTATCGTCAGCGTTGGCGTGCCGGATCGCGTATCGACCTGCAGCGCGTAGTCACCATCGCGGAATAGCCGCCACTGGGGGGCCTCTCCCTGGCACGGCTCCAGGGAGAGCACTTGATTAAGCCGAATCGCGGAGGAGGGCTGCCAGCACGTGCGGTCAAAATTCAATCTGAGAGGGCGAGTACCCTTGGTGAGCGTTTTTTGGCTGCTGAATTTTCCCGTCCCATCGGCAGAAAAGGCAGGGAAGTCTTCCATCGTCCAGCTTGCAGCGCTGACGAAGGCGGGAAACAGTAACGGTAAGATAGCGGCGATTTTCATTCCAATATCCTGTGCCTGAAGGTTTTTCTTCAGTGTGCCAGCCGTCAGCTTCGCTGTGCTCATCCCCACGTCAGGAGGAGGGAAAGGGCTGAGTGATGGTGGTCAAAAATTGAACTAAAATGAGAGCTGTTCGGCATTTTGCCTGTATGAATTGTCATATGCTGAATCGCGTCCGTGAGGCCGTTTCAGAATCGGACTATTTCTTGTACGTGCTTTTATGGGCTATTTTTGATATAATTTGAGATTCAGCTCTCAATTTTATGAAATAAGAAGGCGTTGGAATGATTGCATCCGACCAGGAGATCTAATGATATCGACACCCATTCGACGATATGGGGCCGCGATACTAATGTTACTCATCTGCACATTTTCAGGTGGGGTGTTCGCAAAAACACACACGGTAACAAAGCATCAAAAAGCCTCGGTAACAAAGACAAGTTTTAGTAAGGCCAGCAGTAAGCAAGAGTATTCTCGCAATAGTGTAAAGAGCAGTTCACTTCCTGATTTGCGAAAATACCCTTCCGGGACACCAAGGAAAAGAGCGTTTCTCCGGACGGTAATGCCTTATATCACGAGTCAAAATGCTGCCATCACGGCGGATCGTAACTGGCTGGTTTCCAAGCAGTACGAAGGCCGTTGGTCGCCGTCTGAGCGCGCGCGTCTCAAAGACATTGCCGCTCGCTACAAAGTGAGCTGGAACGGTAACACCCGCAAGGTGCCGTGGAACTCCCTGCTTGAACGCGTGGATATTATCCCGGGCAGCATGGTAGCGACCATGGCCGCTGCAGAAAGCGGTTGGGGTACCTCGAAGCTGGCGCGTACTAACAACAATCTGTTCGGCATGAAATGCGGTAAAGGTTGTAAAAATGGTGCGGGTTCAGTGAACGGCTACACCAAGTTTGACTCTGTGAAAGAGTCCGTGCAGGCGTACGCAAGAAACCTGAACACGCATCCGGCCTATGCTTCGTTCCGTAAGTCGCGCGCACAACTGCGTAAGACGGATCAGGAAGTCACCGCCACGGCGATGATTCATAAGCTGAAAGGGTATTCGACCAAAGGTTCTAGCTACAACGATTACCTGTTCGCCATGTACCAGGACAACCAGCGTCTGATTGCAGCACATATGTAATCGATTCTGACTCATAAAAAAACCTTCCATCTCTGGAAGGTTTTTTTTTATCCGCCAGACTCACCTGTATTCATCAAGCCTGAATCAGTGCCTCGCTATGCTGCTCGCGGTACTCTTTTGGCGTGGTATCGTACTCTTTCTTAAACACCGAATAGAAATACTGCAACGATGGATAGCCGCACATCTGTGATATCTCGTTGATTGAAAGTGAGGTTGACACCAGCAGGCTGCGCGCCTTTTCCAGCTTCTCGCTGTGGATCACCGCATGGATGGTCTCGCCGACTTCTTCCTTAAAGCGCTTTTCGAGGTTAGAGCGGGAGATCCCGACAGAATCCAGTACCTGCTCGACTTTGATGCCCTTACAGGCATTATTGCGGATGTAGTGCATCGCCTGAATCACCGCCGGATCGTTTAATGAGCGGTAGTCCGTAGAGCGCCGCTCCATCACTCGCATGGGTGGCACCAGCACCCGTTGCAGCGGTAGCGTTTCATTATCAAGCAGACGCTGCATCAGCTTTGCGGCCTGGTAACCCATCTGCCGGGCGCCTTGCGCCACTGATGAGAGCGCCACGCGGGAGAGATAGCGGGTCAGTTCTTCATTATCGATGCCGATAACGCAGAGTTTTTCCGGCACCGGGATATGCAAATGTTCACATGCCTGCAAAATATGGCGTGCGCGCGAGTCGGTGACCGCGATAATTCCGGTTTGTGGCGGTAGCGTTTGCAGCCAATCGGCCAGCCGGTTCTGGGCATGTTGCCAGTTCTCCGGCGCGGTTTGTTGGCCTTGATAAATCACGCCGCGATACTTTTCTTTGGCAACGATCTGGCTGAATGCATATTCGCGCTCTTCGGCCCAGCGTTTCCCGCTGGCGGTGGGCAGGCCGTAGAATGCGAAGCGATGAACCCCTTTTTCCTTTAAATGCAAAAATGCGCTTTCAACCAGCGCATAGTTATCGGTCGCAATGTAGTGAACCGGCGGATACTGCTCCTGACGATGATAAGAACCACCAACGCCGACGATAGGAACGTTAACGTCGGTCAGCAGCGCCTCGATGGTCGGGTCGTCGTAGTCGGCGATAACACCATCGCCGAGCCATTCCTTAATGTTTTCAATTCGCGCGCGGAAGTCTTCTTCAATGAAGATATCCCACTCTGACTGCGACGCCTGTAAGTATTCGCCGACACCCTCAACGACCTGTCTGTCGAAGGCTTTATTGGCATTGAATAACAGCGTCACGCGGTGACGTTTTCCAAACATGGTTCAGGGTTCCTCGTGAATCATGAGGGGTGTTGCCACGGTTGAGACGGCAACACCACGGCCAGGTAACTACGCGCGTCGTTTGGTGGCGGAGTCCATCCAGACGGCAAGCAATAAAATCGCACCTTTAACGATATATTGCCAGAAAGTGGGGACGTCCATCATACTCATTCCGTTATCGAGAGAAGCCATGATAAACGCCCCCATTACGGCACCGGCCACGCTGCCGACGCCGCCCGCGAGGCTGGTTCCGCCGATAACGCAGGCGGCGATAGCGTCTAATTCGGCAATGTTCCCCGCCGATGGCGAACCGGCACCCAAGCGTGAGCTGAGGATCAGCCCGGCGATAGCCACCATCAGACCATTAATGGCGAATACCGCCAGTTTGTTACGCTCAACGTTAATGCCCGACAGACGTGCGGCCTCAATATTGCCACCAATGGCGTAAATGCGTCGTCCGAAGGCGGTGCGCATGGCCATAAACATCCCCGCTAGCATCAGCAGAGTGAGTAGCAATACTGGCGTCGGCACGCCGCGGTAGTCGTTGAGTAGCCAGATAGCGCCGAGCACAATCACCGCTGTCAGCGCCTGACGGCCGACCATTCCGGTGGATGCTGGCGTGGCCAGCCCCAGCGACTGCCGGCGCATCCGCCCTCGCCACTGCCAGGCGACAAACGCCATCAGCCCAATTGCCCCGAAGGTGAAGCCAATCCCATTCGGCAGATAGCTCTGGCCGATTTGCGACATGGCGGCGCTGGTCGGCGAAACCGTGGTGCCGTTGGTAATACCAATCAAGATGCCGCGGAAAGCGAGCATCCCGGCTAGCGTGACGATAAACGAGGGGACTTTGCGGTAGGCAACCCACCAACCGTTCCATGCGCCAAGTACCAGGCCCATGGCCAGCGTCACAACGATGGTGAGCGGCAGTGGCCAGCCAAGCCAGACGTCAAAAATCGCCGCCGCCCCGCCCAGTAGACCCATCATGGAGCCCACGGACAGATCGATTTCGGCGGAAATAATGACAAATACCATCCCCACCGCCAGGATGCCGGTAATGGCGGTCTGGCGTAGCAGGTTAGAGACGTTACGCGCACTCAGATAGGCACCGTCGGTAGTCCAGGTGAAGAACAACATGATCGCGACGATCGCAGCGATCATCACGAAAACCTGTAAATTCAACGATTTCAGCCGCAGCGCCGGGGCAGCCGCGGGGGCGGCCAGTTTGAGTTCAGACGGATTGTTTTTCGACATGGCGTTCGCTCCTTAAGGCGGCTTCCATCACATGTTCCTGGGTCAGGTTATGGTTCACCAGGTTGGCTTTGAGCTTTCCTTCGTGCATCACCAGCACCCGGTCGCTCAGACCCAGCACTTCTGGTAACTCCGAGGAGATGACGATGACGGCGATGCCTTGCTGCACCAGTTGGTTGATGAGTTTGTAGATTTCGTATTTGGCACCGATATCGATCCCGCGCGTCGGTTCATCGAGGATCAGGATGCGCGGATTCAGCAGCAGGCAGCGAGCCAGAATCGCTTTCTGCTGATTGCCGCCGCTCAAGCGCCCAATCGCCAGCTCGGGTGAAGAGGTTTTCACCTTCAGGCGCTGGATGGATTGCAAAATGCACTGCTGCTCTTTTGCGTCGTCGAGGCTGCTCAATGCACCGCTGAAATCGTTAAGCGCGGCGAGGGTAATGTTTTTGCCTACCGCCATGACCGGCACGATGCCGTCCTTTTTACGGTCTTCCGGCACCATGGCGATACCATGAGCGATGGCCTGCTGACAGTGACGGATTTCGACCGGCTGGCCATCAATGAAAATTTTCCCTTCCCAGCGGCCGCGCCAGACGCCAAACAAACACTGTACGGCTTCGGTACGACCTGCACCGACAAGCCCGGCAATGCCGAGGATCTCACCGCGCTTCAGGGTAAATGAAATATCGTTAACGCGTTTAATATGGCGGTTCACCGGGTGCCAGGCGGTCAGATGCTCCACGCGCAGGATTTCATCTCCCGTCGTGTGGGGTTCGTTGGGATACAGAGCCGTCAGCTCGCGGCCGACCATCATGGTGATGATGTCATCCTCGCTCATGCTGCCGGCATCGCGAGTGCCAATATGCTGACCATCGCGGATAACGCAGATGGTGTCTGAAATGGCTTTGACTTCATTAAGCTTGTGCGAGATATAGACGCAGGCGATGCCGTGGTGTTGCAGGTCGCGAATAATATCCAGCAATACCGCAGTCTCCTGCTCGGTGAGCGAGGCGGTGGGCTCATCGAGGATCAACAGCCGTACTTGTTTATTCAGCGCCTTAGCGATTTCAACCAACTGCTGCTGGCCGAGCCCTAAGTCACCTACCCGCGTATCCGGCGAAATAGCGAGGTTGACCTGGGCCAGCAGTTTCTCGCAGCGCAGGGTCATCGTGTCGTAATCGAGCACCCCGTGGCGGCTGATTTCTGCACCAAGGAAGATGTTTTCCAGCACGGTGAGATGCTTAACCAGTGCCAGTTCCTGGTGAATGATGGCGATCCCTTTACGTTCGGTATCGCGAATATGCGTGGGCTGGAGAGTCTCTCCAGCGAAAATAATCTCACCCTCGTAGCTACCGTGAGGATAAATCCCGCATAGCACCTTCATCAGCGTCGATTTGCCGGAACCGTTTTCACCGCATAGAGACACCACCTCGCCAGGATTTAAGCGCAGGCTGACATTATCGATAGCCTTAACCGCGCCAAAGGTTTTGGTGATGCCCTTCATTTCGAGTAAATATGGCATATGTGTTCGTGCTCCACGTTAACCTGACCAGCGGCTCTTATCGCCGGCCGAGCCGCCCCAGCGCTGGGCTGGGGCATGCCATTTAGAGTTCGCTTTTCTTATGGAAACCATCTTTTACGACGGTTTCGTCAATATTGCTTTTATTGACTTCAATCGGGGTCAGCAGGCGGGATGGCACATCTTTCAGGCCGTTATTCAGCGTGGCATCGGCTTTTGGCTGCTGGCCATTGCCCAGTTCGACGGCAATCTCCGCGGTGCTGTTTGCCAGCAGGGTGATCGGTTTATACACGGTCATGGTCTGCGTGCCGTTCATGATCCGTTTGATGCCCGCAAGATCAGCATCCTGACCAGAAATCGCCACTTTGCCCGCCAGCCCCTGGGCGCTCAGTGCCTGGATGGCACCACCGGCAGTGGCATCGTTTGAAGCGACAACGGCATCAACTTTGTTATTGTTTGCCGTCAGTGCGTTCTCCATGATTTTCAGCGCATTTTCCGGCAGCCAGCCATCAACCCATTGATCGCCGACGACTTTAATTTTTCCTTCATCAATATACGGCTTAAGAACCTTCATCTGACCGGCGCGGAAAAGTTTGGCATTATTATCAACCGGTGAACCACCCATTAAGAAATAATTCCCCTGAGGGACTTGATTAACCAGACTTTGCGCCTGCATTTCACCGACTTTTTCGTTATCAAATGAAATATAGAAATCAATATCCGCATTATTAATCATACGGTCATAGGCTAATACTTTAATGCCTTCTTGCTTGGCTTCTTTAATTACGTTGCTAAGTACCTGGCCGTTATAAGGAATAATAACGAGAACATCAACGCCGCGATTGATCATATTTTCAATCTGCGACATTTGCGTCTCTTCGTTGCCATTTGCCGACTGCACAAAGACTTTTGCGCCGAGCTGTTCGGCTTTATTCACAAAGATATCGCGGTCTTTCTGCCAGCGTTCAAGACGCAGATCGTCAATAGCCATGCCGATTTTAACTTCTTTGGCACCACTGGCCATGCTGGTCAGGAGAAGCGATGCGCAGAGTGTGAGGCAAAGGTTCTTTATCTTCATAATCATAATGCCTTCTGTAGGGATAGGTGGTGAGATTGGCGATAAAAGAAACAGAAATGACTTAACACGCAGCAAATTCTTAACATGTAAATAGCGTCTGGCAATTACAGATTTTTATCTTGCCATTACGATATTTCGTTTAATTGCTAATTTATGACCGCGATCTGATTTTCATTTTGTTAAATGAAAAAATTAACCACGAGTAGGAAGTGTTTCCCTTTTTATTTTGGGAGCCAGCGCACATTTGTGGATTCTCTTAATAGCAGTGTGAAATAACGTAATTGAGCAACGGCAATTCCGTATTCAGTATGACTACACGAAGTATTCCTCGCCGCGTGTCAGATTATGGAGTTCATTATGCAAGCTTATTTCGACCAACTGGATCGTGTTCGTTTCGAAGGCCCAAAAACCGAAAACCCGCTGGCTTTCCGCCACTACAACCCGGATGAGCTTGTACTGGGTAAACGCATGGAAGACCATTTGCGCTTTGCTGCCTGCTATTGGCATACGTTCTGCTGGAACGGTGCAGATATGTTCGGCGTCGGTTCGTTTGACCGTCCATGGCAGCAGCCGGGCGAAGCCATTGAGCGGGCAAAACGCAAAGCTGACGTTGCTTTTGAATTCTTCCACAAGCTGAACGTACCTTACTACTGCTTCCACGATGTCGACGTTTCACCGGAAGGCGCAAACCTGAAAGAGTACCTGAATAACTTTGCTCAGATGGTTGATGTGCTGGCGGAAAAACAGCAGCAGAGCGGCGTTAAGTTGTTATGGGGGACGGCAAACTGCTTCACGAACCCACGCTATGGTGCCGGTGCGGCGACCAACCCGGACCCGGAAGTGTTCAGCATGGCGGCCACGCAGGTGTTCACCGCCATGAATGCGACCCATAAACTGGGCGGCGAAAACTATGTGCTGTGGGGGGGCCGTGAAGGCTACGAGACGCTGCTGAATACCGACCTGCGTCAGGAGCGCGAGCAGATTGGCCGCTTCATGCAGATGGTGGTTGAGCACAAACACAAAATCGGATTCCAGGGCACGCTGCTGATTGAGCCAAAACCGCAGGAACCAACCAAACACCAGTATGATTACGATGCGTCAACGGTGTATGGCTTCCTGAAACAATTCGGTCTGGAAAAAGAGATCAAGCTGAATATCGAGGCTAACCATGCAACGCTGGCGGGCCACTCTTTCCATCACGAAATCGCCACCGCCATCGCGCTGGGCCTGTTTGGTTCCGTCGATGCGAACCGCGGTGACCCACAGTTGGGCTGGGATACTGACCAGTTCCCGAACAGCGTCGAAGAAAACGCGCTGGTCATGTATGAAATCCTCAAAGCAGGCGGCTTCACCACCGGCGGGATGAATTTTGATGCCAAAGTTCGTCGCCAGAGTACCGACAAATACGACCTGTTCTATGGTCATATCGGCGCAATGGATACCATGGCGCTGTCGCTGAAAGTAGCGGCCCGCATGATTGAGGGTGGCGAGCTGGATAAACGCGTCGCTAAACGCTATGCCGGCTGGAATGGCGAGCTGGGCCAACAAATTCTGAAAGGCCAAATGTCACTGCAGGAACTGGCGAAATACGCCGAGCAGCATCAGTTGGCGCCGCAGCATCAGAGCGGCCACCAGGAGCTGCTGGAAGGGTTGGTAAATCATTACCTGTTCGACAAATAAGGCGTGAGTCTTGCAGTATAAACAATGCCCGGGAGCGTAAGCTTTCCGGGCATCGTATTCATTAAAGGAGCAGTCGCGATGTATATCGGCATAGATCTCGGAACCTCCGGCGTAAAGGTGATTCTGCTTGATGAGCAGGGCAGCGTGCTGGCTTCACAAACGGAAAAATTGACGGTCTCCCGTCCCCATCCTCTTTGGTCTGAACAGGATCCTGAACAGTGGTGGCAGGCGACAGATCGCGCCATGAAAGGGTTAGGCCAGCAGCATAGCCTACAGGGTGTGAAAGCGCTGGGGATTGCCGGGCAGATGCACGGTGCAACTCTGCTGGATAAACAGCAGCGCGTGCTGCGTCCGGCGATTTTGTGGAACGACGGTCGCTGTGCCGAGGAGTGCCAACTGCTGGAAGCTCAGGTGAAAAACTCGCGGCAAATCACCGGCAATCTGATGATGCCGGGCTTCACGGCGCCGAAGCTTTTGTGGGTGCAGCGCCATGAAGTAGAAGTCTTCCGCCAGGTTGATAAAGTGCTGTTACCCAAGGATTATCTACGCCTGAGAATGACTGGTGATTTTGCCAGCGATATGTCTGACGCGGCAGGCACAATGTGGATGGACGTGGCAAAGCGCGACTGGAGCGATACGATGCTCGCCGCGTGCGGATTAACCCGCGATCATATGCCGGTGCTATTTGAAGGTTGCGATATTACCGGCTACCTGCTGCCTTCGGTCGCCAGCGCCTGGAACCTGCCTGCGGTGCCGGTCGTGGCGGGTGGCGGTGACAATGCTGCCGGTGCGGTTGGCGTGGGAATGGCGGATGCCGGACAGGCGATGCTGTCGCTGGGGACATCGGGGGTCTATTTTGCCGTCAGCGAAGGTTTCCTGAGTAAACCAGACAGCGCAGTGCACAGTTTCTGCCATGCCCTACCGGGGCGCTGGCATCTGATGTCCGTGATGTTGAGTGCCGCATCTTGCCTGGATTGGGCTGCGAGGCTCACAGGGTTGGGGACCGTTCCGGCACTGATTGATGCGGCTCAAACGGCCGATGTGAGCGCCGGGCCGGTGTGGTTCCTGCCGTACCTTTCCGGCGAGCGCACGCCGCACAACAATCCACAAGCGAAAGGGGTGTTTTTTGGTCTGACCCATCAACACGGCCCGGCTGAACTGGCGCGTGCGGTGCTGGAAGGGGTGGGGTTTGCGCTGGCAGATGGGATGGACGTTGTTCATGCCTGCGGCGTAGAGCCAAAGAGTATTACTCTTATCGGCGGCGGCGCACGCAGCGCCTACTGGCGTCAAATGCTGGCGGATATCAGCGGTAAACAGCTTGATTATCGTACCGGTGGCGATGTGGGCCCGGCGCTCGGCGCTGCGCGTTTGGCGCAACTGGCGATTCGTCAGGACTCGTCATTTGCGGAGTTGTTGCCACAGTTAGCGCTGGAGCAGGCGCACCATCCTGATGCTGAACGGGTGGCTTACTACGCCCCGTTACGCGCAACCTTCCGCCAGATCTATCAGCAACTGTTGCCGTTAATGTGCTGATATCCCTGATAACCCGTCCTCTCGGGGGCGGGCTTTCCATGCTTCGCCCCAGGCTTCATATCGATATTTCACATTGATGAATTCTGAAACTGCTGTTTTTCTTTGCGGTGGTGCAGTGAAAATTATCGCTCTGCTCATAATGGTGATGTTATGGATGAGGGAGAGACATCATGAGGGATATCCTTAAATCACCACGCCTGGCGCTAATTGTCGGCGTTTTACTGTATCTTTTTTTCCTTTGGCGCGCGTGCCCCCAGCTGGAAGATAAAGGATATTTTCTGGCGATACTGACGTTGGGGATTTTTGCCATTGTCGCTTACCGGCAGGCGGTGTCGCCGCCATTTGAAAGACTGTGTGGTCTGGTGCTGTTACTCGCCGCTGGGCTGCTGCTGGTGGGCGTGTTGAATATGCCGCTCGCGTTGGCCTATAAAGGGCTATCGGTCGCGGCATGGTTTATCTGCATGTATGCCACGTCCGCGTACTCGCAGCCATCGTTGCCGCAAATCAGCTAACCAGCCGGCGCTTATCCACGCGCTGTAGGGCGAGCGAGAGCAGCAGGCTGCCGGCGAGCGTGGCGGCAAATACCCAGAGAATATCCAGTGCCGCCCAGTTTTTGAGATCGAGATTCCAGCTGCGTAGCGCATAAATAATAAAGGCGTGAAAACCGTAAATGCCGAGCGAATGGCGGGAAATGAGCCCAAGCCCCGGGAGAACACGTTGATTCAGCGTGTTCTTAACCACCATGAACAGCGCGGTTGCGCTGATAAAGACCATCGGCCCGCAGTAGACATACCAGGTGTCGGCAAAATTACCGCGCCACTGCAGCTCATAAAGCGTTCCTCGTGAAATACCCCATACCGCCGCGATAAACAGGAGACCGCAGATCCACGTTAGCGATTTGCGGTGGGTTTCCATCATGCCCAGCGCGCGGCCCAGCAATCCGTACAGTACGTAGTAGAAGGTATCGCCGTTGATATACAGGTTGACTGGCAGCCATTTCGCCCCATCACTGCTGAGCGAAACCGTATTGGGGTTAGCCACAATGCCAATCACCACCATCAATGCCAGCAGCATTTTCCCACCGATAGCTTTGACCTCAATCAGCGGGGAAACCAGGTATATCACCATGATGGCGAAGAAAAACCACAGGTGATAGAAAATTGGTTTTTGCAGCACGTTTTTTAATGATGCTTCCACGCTAATGTGGGTAAAGGTGGCAATAAAAATCAGCGCAATGGCGCTGTAGAATAATAGGCACAGGGCGATGCGCAGGAAATGGCGCGGCTGCGCGCTGCGCGGACCAAAAAAGAGAAAGCCTGAGATCATAAAAAACAGCGGCACGCTGACGCGAGAGGCAGAATTCAATACGTTAGCGAAATCCCAGCTCAGCGGGCTGATTGCATGGGGGTTGGTCACAAACCAGGTGGTGGTGTGAATCATCACCACCATCAGACAGGCAATTCCGCGTAGGTTATCAATCCAATTAATCTTTGCTTGCATCAGATGCCTTTTTCCTGGCTATTAATAGATATTCAGACTCGCCTTAACTGGCGCAATTTCACTGGATAATTCTGAGTTTTCCGCCCCGTGCTTGTAGAGTCGCAACGAGATTCGCACAATGCGGTGGCATAAAGGGGTACAGCCTAAAATAACCGCCCGGAAATAGAAATAATGATGATGAAGTCTCTCCCGTTTTTGCTGGCTGGTATATTGCTGGTAGGTTGCTCGACGGCGAAACCGCCGGCGGTACAAAAAACGCAAAGTGCCAGAGTTAATCCCGCGCTCTCGCTGGAGATGGAACAGCTGTGCAAAAATAATGCGGCGCAGCGCTATAATACGGCGGCGCAAAAAATTGATGTGACCGGTTTTGAACGTTTCCAGGGGAGCTATGAGCTGCCGGGATATACGGCGAACAATGAAAGCTTTGTCTGCTCTTTTGATGCCGACGGGAGTTTTTTGCATCTCTCAATGCGCTAGAACGGTCGAGAATGCCGTAATAATCGGCCCGTTTTCTTCAATTTTCCCTAAACAACCCCGTTTCATACTGTATATCTCGCAGTCAGCGGGTATACTGGATCCTTCCTTTAAATCCACACGTATCCAGCACGAAATCATATGCAAAAGTTTGATACCAGGACCTTCCAGGGCCTGATCC
>PPYF01506693.1_pt1 | contig 29475 bp, 33 predicted proteins | sample 1559871 | NCBI WGS metagenome assembly PPYF01 (sample SAMN08240021, study PRJNA423297) | Human gut metagenome, whole genome shotgun sequencing project.
TCGAGTGGTTGAAGAGGCACGCCTGGAAAGCGTGTATACGCCAAAAGTGTATCGCGGGTTCGAATCCCGCTCTCTCCGCTGGAAGGTCTGGACAAAAACAGACAATAAACAGACAAAAGCCTACAAGTCAATGATTTGTAGGCTTTTTTGTTTGTATTTTGTCCAGCATAAAAGACACCAAAAAGACCTCAAAAGACACAAATCTGTGCCTAAATCGTTACCGATTCCATACCGGACAAAAACGGTAACGATTTGTCCAAAAATGACCTCTCGTTGTCCAAATTTGTACAGCCTGTATATATCTCACAATTAACACATTAAAAGTAGTTTTGTAACATTAAAAAGTGAGATTATGAAGAGTACATTCAAAGTCCTTTTCTACCTAAAAAAAGGGTCAGAAAAACGTAATGGAGAGGTAACAATCATGGCAAGAATTACCGTTGATGGAAAAATTTGCCAGTTTAGTACCAAACAAAGTATCCATCCCGATAATTGGAGTGTGAAAGCTGGTAAAGCAACTGGGAAGTCCTGCGCACAACTCAATAAGTTACTGGAAGACATTAAAGCATCATTACACCAAATCTACCATGAACGGCAACGGCGAGAAAACTATGTTACTGCCGAGCAAATCAAGAATGAATTTTTAGGGCATACGGAGAACCACGAAACGTTGCTGAATTTATTTCAGAAGCACAATGATGATGTGAAGCAGCTTATAGGTCTATCTAAATCTGCATCTACCTATCAAAAGTATGAAGTAACCCGCAAGCATCTTGCGAGTTTTATCCAAGCTAAGTACAATCTTTCCGATATAGCTTTGAAGTCTATAAACAATATGTTTATAAATGACTTTGAGGTCTATCTTATGACAGTTGGCAGATGTAACCATAACACGACTGCCAAGTTTATGCAGTTCTTCAAACGTATAGTCTTGATTGCCCGGAACAACGGGCTGATAGTCGGCGACCCTTTTGCCAACTATAAAATACGCTTACAAAGGGTTGATAGAGGATACCTTACGGAAGATGAAATCAAGAAAATCCTTGAACTCAACCTTGTTTCCGAAAGGCTGGAACACGTTCGGGATTTATTTCTTTTTTCTTGTTTTTGCGGTTTGGCTTATATAGATGTAGCAGGACTTAGAAAAGAGCATATCCGCAAGTCGTTTGACGGCAACCTTTGGATTATGACTAAGCGGGTGAAAACTGGAATAGATGTAAATGTACCGTTACTGGACATTCCAAAGATGATTTTGGATAAATATAAGGATAAGCTTCCTAACGGTAAAATCCTTCCTGTAATCAGTAATCAAAAACTTAATTCCTATTTGAAAGAGATTGCCGACCTTGCCGGAATCAAGAAAAACCTAACGTTTCACCTTGCCCGTCATACCTTTGCCACCACAACGACACTGGGTAAAGGAGTTCCCATTGAAACCGTTTCTAAAATGCTGGGGCATACCAATATTGAAACGACCCAAATCTATGCCCGCATTACTAATAGTAAGATTAGCAGCGACATGAAGGGACTTTCCGAACAGTTTACTGGTATTGAAAAAATCTATAAAAAAGTGGCTCAATAGTTACCTATTTCCAGTAGGTAACCAATGGGTAACGAATTAGGTAACGATTTTTATTCTAAAACATTAAAATATAAATAGATATGGAATTGCAAGTCATTCAAAACAAAATCTTTGAAGTCCGGGGATACAGGGTAATGCTGGACTTCCATTTAGCAGAGTTATATAATGTAAAGACAAAAGTTCTCAAACAGGCTGTCAAACGTAACATTCAGCGCTTTCCTTCTGACTTTATGTTTGAACTGGATAAAGAAGAGTTTCACCAACTGGTCACAATTTGTGACCAGTTCCCCGAAACCCTAAAACACAGTTCTGTCAGCCCAATGGTTTTCACGGAACAGGGTGTAGCAATGCTTTCTACGGTATTAAGAAGTCAAACAGCAATAGATGTAAATATATCTATTATGCGGGCATTTGTCCTGATGCGACAAATGGTTATCGGATATGATGAACTTCTTAAACGTATCGAGGAACTGGAAGAAAGTACAGATGCACAGTTCAGTGAGATATACCAAGCTTTAACCCAGTTATTAAGTAAACCTGACCCCAAACCAAGAAAACCCATAGGGTACAGAATACCTGATGAAGAAAAGTAACTTATCACAAATTGTGATAATCTAATGATGGCGAGCCGATAAAGCCCGCCATTTTTTATTTAGCCAGTTTCAAAATTCGGATTGCACCACGAATAACAACAAGAAAAACTACTATACCTATTATCAAATCAGGGATATTGCTTTCAAGCCACCAAACAAATAAGGCTGCTATAATAACTCCAATATTTATAATAACATCGTTTGCCGAAAATATTACGCTTGCTCTAATATGTGCATCCTTACTTTTAGTACGTTGAAGCAACCATAGACAGATGGAGTTAGCAAGTAAGGCAAGTAAGCTAATGACAATCATGGTTTTAAATTCGGGCATAATCTCAAATCCTAAGAAACGCCTTATAACCTCTGACAGCCCTAATGCTGCAAGTAAAATTTGTAGGTAGCCGCTTATAAGTGCCACTCGCTTTTTCTTTGCAATAACAGCCCCCACAGCCATAAGGCTCATACCATAAACAAGAGCATCCGCCAACATATCAAGGCTATCTGCTACTAATCCCATTGAACCTGAAATAAGCCCTGTTGTAATTTCAATCAAAAAGAAAGCGAAATTGATTGCGAGTACAATCCATAGAACTCTTCGCTGTCGGGCTGGATTATCGGTAGAATCATTACCATCTGTTGCCACTGTTTCTTGAAGCTTTGCACCAAGATTAAGTGATTCAAGTTCTGTAATAAAATTACTGCTGTCGCCACTATGTGTTACAACTAATATCCGTTTTGCAAGGTCGAAATCAAGATGCTTGATAGATTTAGTATCCTGTAATTTCATGCGAATAAGGCTTTCTTCACAGGGGCAATCCATTTTTGGAATATGAAATATTGATTTATACATAATTAAAACCTTTATTATATGATACAAAAGTAATGCTTTTTTGCCAGCTTCTTTAACCGTAAACCACTCCCATAGGCAGTCATTCCATCGGGGCGGTTAATCATTTCCATTTCTATATGCAAAAGTATTTACGGCTTCTTAACGTCTTTGAAAGTTCAAGCCCTAATGGGTTTGATGTAAAAATCTTCCTGCTGCGCTTCGCTTGAGAGTATTTTTCCACAAAAACTTGCAAAGACTAAAGCCTACACTTTCCGGCATATATGAAACGAAAACGACCGACCCGACGGAAAGACGCATATAAAAAAAGTCGGATTTACGAGAAGCAGGAAAAAAGGTTATGAAACTCAACTCCCTCACCTCAAGAATCCGCATATATCTAAAAAAATCAGAAGTTATGGAAGCAACAAGTTTAAGCGAAGCAAGGATTTATGTAGGTACATACGCAAAGTACAACGATGGCTCAATCGAGGGCAAGTGGTTTGACCTTTCCGACTTTTCGGACAAAGACGAGTTTTACGAAGCTTGTAAGGAGTTACACGCAGACGAAGAAGACCCAGAATATATGTTTCAGGACTGGGAAAATATACCGGATGAATTAATAGGCGAAAGCTGGTTATCAGACAATTTTTTCGACATCCGGGATGCAATGGACGATTTAAGCGAAGACGAGCAGGAAGCGTTTATGGTGTGGTGTAATCACGGTTCACACGACCTATCTACCGAAGATGCACACGACCTTATTTCTTCTTTCAGGGATGATTTTCAGGGCAAATATAATGAAGAAGAAGATTACGCCTATGAAGTTGTAGAACAGTGCTACGAACTGCCGGAGTTCGCAAAAACATACTTCGATTATGAAAAGTTTGCCCGTGACCTGTTTATGGGTGATTACTGGTTTGAGGATGGTTTTGTTTTCCGGGCTTCCTGATTATTCACCGGGCGGGGAAACCCGCCTACAAAATAAAAGACAATGAAAATAGGCGGTTTATTCAGGTTATTGTTTCGGATGGGGTTACTGGCTTCAGTAATTTATTTTCTGTCCATATCGGCGGGTACATGGTTGTTACTGATAGTTGCATTTTTTGTTATCCGCTTTATCCTGCGGTTATTTGTATCTGTATTGTATAGCCTTTTGATAGCTGCGGTTTTCATCGCCTTATTACTCACTTTATTAATGTAAATATATGGAATCACTAAATAAAAACGGAGTGTCCACGACCCAAGAGCCGGGACAGGAAAAATATGTAACGTTCATTGCGGGAGCGTTCAGGGGGACAGAATATTTCCAGTATGATTATCGCCATACGGATGGAGAGCTTTTCTCTACGGTAGCGAAAACGCTGGAAGAGTGCCGAAAACGGCGGGATGAATGGTTAAACAAAAAACAGTAAATTATGAAGGCATATATTTTATTTCAAACGGACGTACACAAAACGAAGTCAAGCCGGGTTTGCTTTGGCGTTTTTTCTACGGAAGAAAAAGCCATCATAGCAGCAAAAGAAAACGACTTATACAATTATCTGTCGGAAGTTGTAATCATCGAATGTGATATAGATAAATTTGAAGAATTATAAACCAACGGGCGGAAACCCCGCCCGCTACTTTCTTTCGTGAAGTGTGCTGAAAAAGAAAGTAGCAAAGAAACCGCTTTCCAAACTTTTGATTTTTATTGATGAAAGGATCCACCGCTAACCCGGTGGATTCTTTCATGTGTTATAAATTCAATCAGATGCTATCTAAAAATAAAGACCATTAGTAAAACGCCAATGGTCTTTATTTTTAGATATTTATTTCTTCATCCCACAACTCTATATCTGTGGGTGCGCTTTTAATACTTATCGCTATCCAGCACCATGAAAGGAACTGATAGACAGCTATACATACATATATTGTATTCATTCCTTTTGCTCTTCTTTCTCGTTCTCATTATTAAAAGCAAACGTTAGCTGTACCACCTGCCCGAAGCTGTCTTCGATATACACATCAATTTGTTGCTGGTCGGTGGAAGCCGAAGTATAGTATAGGCGGAACGTTTCGCCCGGAAGCGGGTACAAATCATTTGGAAGAAAAACTGTTCCGTTCGCCATCCGAAGCGTACCTTTTCCATCCGGTTGAAAATACCTGATGAAATACTTGGTATCTTCGTAATATCCTTCCCTTTGAAGTTGAAAACGTATTTCTGCCGTTTCACCCATCTTAATACGTTTTTGCACGGGCATCGTTGTTACCGTAAACGGGTAAACCTGCTGAACATCCAGCTTATCATCACAAGAAAACACCAGCAGCATTGCTCCCAGCAAGTACACCCCCATTAATATGTTTCTGATTATCTTTTTCATATCGCACTAATTTATTATGAATTTAAAACCGACCCCGAATTGTGTGTGGAACTTCCCGATGGAAGAACCAAACAGCACACGTTCACGGGCATTGATAAGAAAAACCACCCTGTCCGTCAGGTAAGTTTCCAGTTCCAGCGTAGCAGCCCCACCATAAACAAAGGCATCTTTGTTCGTGAGTGTAGAACCATCGTATAGTTCCTTATCTCCCCAGTTGCTTGTTTCATATCCGGCAAGAGCTGACAACCCGAAGGACAGAAAGAAGGTTTTCCGGCGGTCGGAAAGTATTTTTATATAATACCCGCCTTCTCCCGTAAACTGGCTTACAGGTACGGTTACATTCTTATATTCATACTCCTTATTGAAGTATTCCGCACCGACTACCCAACGGTTTCCGTTTTTGGTATAAGTGGCAAGCGCTGCACCGAAATAATACGCCGATTCCGGTTTACCGGGCTTCTTAAAGCCGTCTGCCATCCCGCCCGTAAGTTGGATTCCTTTTTGTCCGGGCAGGTAACGTTGTGCGTGTGCCAGGTTGAAAGTCTGGCACAAACACAACACTGCTATAACACAGATTAATTTCTTCATCTTACTTGATTTTAAGTTCGTTAATCACTCTGGCGTTCACAATATCCGAACTTTCGATACGGATATTTTGGTGACGGCCACCGTTCTTTTCGACCAGCTCTACCACCAGTATCTTATCGTCCGGGATGGTGAACTTTGGTAAGGTATAGACCGTGCGGACAGTGGATTTTCCGCCTATGGTAATCACTTCGTTAAAACTGCGGACGGGATAAAGTACCGATTCCTGAATGGCAGTGCGCTTTGCCACCTTCTTATCGACAACCTTAAATTTAATGAAGTCCGTATCAAACGGAACATTGGAAGAGTTCTTCACCTGTGTATGGAAATAGAACATTCCGTTATGCACGTAAATTCCCTTGATTAAAAATTGTATCCCGAAACGCTTGCATCCCAAGTGGCGTATTTCTCTATCGTTATTTTTATAGATAGACTGCATTATCAGCTTTACCAGCAAAGGCGATTCATTACCTAATTCACGGAAGTAAATGTTCATCCGGGTATGGGAATAATCAGTTATGCTTTCATTCTCAAGGAAGTCTTTCATTTCGATGTTCAGCATTTCCGGCTCATTGGCGTATTTGGCATTGAAAGAATAAAAACTGCCGTCCTCACAGATAACTGAAAAGTTGGTTTCTCCCGGAAAACCTTCGGTAGCAGCTTTAACACGGATAACATTTTCTGCCCCATCCGCTTTTCCTGCGATAAGATGGTTAGAACCCAAATCCACATATTTGACAGTGGAAGGGAAGATAATGTGTACTGTTTTGGCAAAAGTGACCTGAACGCCATAAGGCGTAACCATCTGCCCGTAAGGAAATTTTTGGGTAATACCCTGAAACAAATCATTGCTTTGCGCTTTGACCGTTACCGCACCGATAACCAGTGCGAACATGATAATTAACTTTTTCATTACAAATTGATTTTTAGTTGCCGTTGGCGGGTGGATAGCCCACTTTCCGGCAGATTAATAATTGAGAATTTTTTGTGGTTATTATTATTGTTTTGTGTATAGCATTACTTTATAATTGGCTTTCAGGTTTACTTTTACCGTCCTGAATTTTTTTGAGAGGTATTGCGAACCGCCTTGCAGAACACCCCTTGTCAAATCCGACACGATGGCAGCCCCCGCATTTTGATTGACAGTAAAACTTGAGCCAAGCCCAGCCCCGATATTTGCCATACCTTCGTTCAGGGCTTGCATTTCCAGCGAGGACGGAACGGATAAACCTTTTTGCCCGTCCGAATCATAGACCACCAATTCAACCGGAATGATATTACCTTCATATTCCAATGAAGATATATTAATATCCATGCGCTCACCCTGAACCCGTGCCGTTCCTGATAACAGGCTGTTTTTCGGCATACGGATATGACCTGCCTGTAACGGCTCTAACAGGCGAAGCCGGACATTCTGCCCGTCCATTACCGACTGGTCTTCATGGATACAGGCAAGAATAGTATTCTTTCCCATTAACGACCCAGTTCCGACCGCCGTATTAAATCCAAAGTTCCGGGGCTGGCTATATGCTGCGATAAACTCCGCATCACTCATAGGTACTTGCAGTCCCGAAACGGTTTGTTCCGTTACCGCTTGTACAGGCAACGCCTGAACCTTTCCCTGTATGGATGCAGTTGGCGTTACCTGCTTTACTGCCTGTTCCTGCCCGCCATTCATGTATTTGGCTGCCAGTTCATAGGATTTTTCAAGTAGTGCCAGTTGTTCATCCGCCGTACTTTGGGTATTCTCCCGTTCATACAGCCGGGATTCCAGTTCTTCAATCTTCCGTGCCAGTTCTTCTTTTTCCGGGTCTTCTTTGGGTGTTTCGTAGAAACTTCCCAACTGTCGGTTTATATCCTGATAGGCATAAGCCGAAGATTGGACATAAGAACCATTGCGGGAAGAACCGCCGTAATAACTCCGGCTGTTATTTGCTGGTTGTTCTTCCGGCAGGTCGGCGGTCAGGCTCAAATTATCCGTAACCTTATTTTCTTCACCCAATGTAAAGCCGAAGTCCTGCAAAGAACGCATCCGGTCTTCCTGTTTCGATTTCATGGATTCCTGTTCGTAAGCCGTCTTTTTATCGCTATATATCCCGTCTTCTTTGGGTAATGGAATATCGGCATTAAAACCGCCGATTTCCTCCGGCTTTACTTCGTCTTTTGAGGACGGGGCAAATATCAGCCACATACATCCGGCAAAAGCAAGGAACATCAACGGGAAGATGATAAGTTTCTTCCGTTTCTGTAATTCCTGCGGGGAAAGTTGCTTTTTCTCTTTCCCTTCTTTGTTGTTACTCGTTTCCTGATTCAAATTCTGATTCTGTTCCATATTTTTGTAATTGATAATGGTTTATACTGTCTTTCCGTTCCAGTTCCAAGCGTTCAATGTGTCTTATCTCCATAAACTCTTTCTCTGCACTCTTCTTTCCTATATTATATATGGAAGAAACCGTCCAGTAAATAGAAAGGATACTACCGCCGAGAATAAAGGTTATGATAATGATAATCCGGGCATCTTTCGACAGGCTTCCACAAGCATAGCGCAGCTTATCGTCTATCCAGTCCCGCAGGTTCGTTAATGATTTCTTTACCATAGCCCTACCGTTTTAATACTTGTAAATCCTTATTCTCCGTAATCTCGAAAGCTTCAATGGTAAATCCATGCGGGTTGTTATCACTTCTTACAGAGTTCAGCAACCGGCATCGGGTAATAAGGCTTCTTTCGGTAACACTACTTTCCCGAATAATCATTTGCCGGGCATATGTCGCCACCTGATAGGGATAGTGGTCGAAGTTGCATATTACACTATCCACCTGTACCGACTGGTTGATGTTCCCGGAAATGATACGGTTATAGTATCCCTTTTCGGATAAGTCCTTATAATAATTGAAGGCACTTTTATCCGCCAAGTATAAGGAACGCTGTATGTTCGATTCAATGGCGTTCTTATCCGGCGACAGGGTGAAAAAGAGTTCGTGGAAACGCCGAACGTGTTCCTTTGCTTCTACGGGACGGTTCTGTGATAAGTCCTGCGAAAGTGCCAGCATAAGCGATTTACCCCCATCGAGGACATAAATCTTTTCACGCTGTTTTTCCGCAAAGCTGTACGAGTTCCAAAGGGCATAGCCCACAATCCCGGCACACAGGCATACAAATACAATCCCGAACAGGCGTATTTGTTTGAAACTGGTTTCTATATTTTTTAATGACTTAAATTCCATTTTTTACTGTTTATTTTTTAATTAGTTTTCCTGAAATATTTCCGGTCGCTGCACCTGCTGCTGCACCTGCAAGGTTTCCGCCACCACTTGCTGTTTTAGAAAGATTCCGGTTCATACCACCCAATCCGCCAGCCTGAATAATCCAGTTGGATACTGTCGGGATGGTGAAGTATCCCACAATTCCGATAATCATAAAAATGATGTAAACCGTATTGGAACTGTCGGGTATAAAACTGGGGTCGTCCAATAACTGTAAATCACGTTCCAGCATTAAGACCTGAATCCGGGCAAGGATGGAACTGAATAAATCCGATACGGGAAGCCACAGATACACGCTTACATAGCGTGTTATCCATTGTGTTAAGGTTGATTGAAAGCCATCATAGACCGATATTGCAAAAGCAATCGGGCCAAGTATGGCTAATACAATCAAATAGAACGTCCGTATCGTGTCAATGACAAGGGCAGCAGCCTGAAAGAGTATTTCCAGCAGTTCCCTGAACCAGTCCCGGACTGCTTTCTTTATATTGTAAGAAGCCCGTTCCATATACATCCCCATCGTTGTAATCAAATCCGAAGGCGACCATCCCAGTTCATCCAGTTGCTTGTCGAACTCTTCATCGGAAACGAGGTAAGCGGTTTCAGGATTCCGAAGCATAGCTTCATATTCCTTTTTATCTTTCAGTTCCCGATACTTATTCATATCAAAGGTTTGCCCTTCCAGTATATTATGTGTTCCTTTCACTACCGGGGACATCACACTGTTTATCGTTCCCAGTACGATAGTCGGAAAGAACATAATGCACAACCCGATGGCGAAAGGTCGCAAAAGCGGGTACACATCTATCGGTTCGGCTCTCGATAGGGCTTGCCATACCTTTGCTGCCACATAGAACAATGCACCCAGTCCCGCCACACCTTTGGCTACCCCTGTCATATTACTGCACAGGGGCATCATATCCACATAGAGATTTTTCAAAATCTCATGCAGGTTTCCCCAATCAACGGCTAACAACGTCATAATTACCAGTATCTATCGTTAGCAGTTCCATACAAGGCTATCACACGGTCGGTATCGCTGATTTTCTTTGCCCGTAAGTAAGACACGGATATATTTTTGCGGGTATAGTAGGAAACCAAATTCCGGTAATTCAATACGGAATTATATGCTTTGTCTATCCGTTCCATACGTTCGGCATCGGTCATGGAAAGCCCGTTGATATTTACCACATTTTTAAGTTCGGTCAATACATCCGAACTTTCTTCCAGCAGTTTGGAATATCCGAAAGCAATGGCGTTGAGTTCTTCTGGTCGGAAGTTCTTATCTGATAACATTAGCTGGAAGTTGGTAACGTATATATCCGTAATCTCACCCAGCAAAAGCACGGTTTTCTGTACTTTGCGGGCATCTTTCACTAAATTGTTTACCGATTTCAAGGCATCATAATATTGCTTGCCTTGGTCGTACAATTTCTTGGTTTCCTTAAAAGTATCTACCGTATTGCCTACAATTTTTGAAGTCTGTGCAATTTCTTTGGTAGTATTGACAATACCCTGAGCCAAATTTGTCGGGTCAATGACCGCCCATTGTGCGCTGGCGTTACCTGCAAACAGGCAGAGTGCCACGACTAACATCATTATTTTTGTTTTCATCGCTTAATTTTTTGATTGTTTTTTACTTCTTACATATTCACCGCCGGAGGATAATAGTATCCGGTCAGTTTCACTATCATAGCTTACCAGTATGGAAAATCCTGTTTCGATAAACAGGTATCCGTCTTTATCTATGATTTGGTAGGTTTCCGCACGGGTTTCGCCCCTGCGGGTTCTTCGTTGCATGGTTACTTTATAGCCATCCGCACTTTCAAAGACTGTGAATGATGGTCGGTTTGTAACGCTTTCCCAATGACCGCACATGGCTTTCAGTCGGTCGGCATTCGTTTCCTTACAGGAAGACAAAGCCAGTAGAATAGCACAGAGAAGCACCGGGAAGATGATTTTTATTTGTTTCATATTGATTTGATTTTAATTAGGATTACGCTTGCTTTCGGCAAGCTGTTTAATAGCAAACTCAAGGTCGCCATCCAGCCTATCGGCAAGTTGGAACAGTTCGAGTTTTTCAGTTTCTTCCGTTGTAAATGCGTAATACTCTTCCAAACTTACTTCTGTGGCATATACAGCCGATTGTACGCCACCCAGTCCTATCCATACTTCTTTGTATTTCCGTCCCGGATGGTTCGCCATGTTGATGGAAAGTATTTGCGCCTTTTCCTTATCGGTCAAACCCAGCATCGCTTGTATGCTGTCAAACTTGTTCATGTATTTGCGCTGGTCGAGCAGGATTTTACAGTCGGAGTTCGTTATGATGGATTCTTTCACAATGGGAGAATGGACAATATCGTCCACTTCCTGCGTTACCACCACCGCTTCACCGAAGTATTTACGCACCGTTTTGAACAGGTATTTCAGATAATGTGCCATGCTATCTTTGGCGATAGCCTTCCACGCTTCTTCCAAAAGCAGCATCTTACGGATTCCCTTTAACCGCCTCATTTTGTTGATGAAAACTTCCATCAATATGATTGTAACCACAGGAAAAAGTACGGGGTTATCTTTGATGGCATCTACCTCAAAAACGATGAAGCGTTTGTTCAACAAGTCCAGTTCCTTATCCGAGTTCAACAGGTAATCGTATTCACCACCTTTATAGAAAGGTTGCAACACGAATAGGAAATTATCAATATCGAAATCCTTTTCCCTGACATTCTGTTCGTTCAGGTTATTCCGGTATTCATTTTTGATAAATTCGTAAAAGGAATTAAAACTGGGTACGATGGACTTATCCTGTATAATCAGGTTAATAAAATCGCTTACAGCATTGGACAAGGCAACGCTTTCCGCCCCGGTAGGTTTTTCATGTTCCTGTTTCCACAAGGTCAGGATAAGCGTTTTGATGGATTCCCGTTTCTCAATATCGAAGACATTATCTTCGGTATAGAATGGATTAAATGAAATCGGGTTATCTTCGGTATATGTAAAATACACGCCATCTTTCCCGCCAGTCTTCCGGTGGATTAATTCGCATAATCCCTGATAGGAATTTCCGGTATCCACTAATAGGACATGTGTACCCTGTTCGTAATATTGACGTACCATGTGGTTGGTAAAGAAGGATTTTCCACTTCCGCTCGGCCCAAGAATGAATTTATTACGGTTCGTAATAATTCCTTTTTTCATGGGCAAATCGGAAATATCAATGTGAAGTGGTTTTCCGGTAAGCCTGTCCACCATCTTAATCCCGAAAGGGCTGGGTGATGATTGGTAGTTCGTTTCTTCCGTGAAGAAGCACAAAGCCTGTTCAATAAATGTAAAGAAGGATTCTTCCGCCGGAAAATCGGCTTCATTGCCGGGGATACCCGCCCAGTAAAGGGTCGGGGTATCCGTTGTATTGTGGCGGGGCTTGCACTCCATCAAGGCAAGCTGGCTTCCCACATCATTTTTGATATGCTTTAATTCCTCTTTATCATCCGCCCATGCCATTACGTTGCAATGGCAGCGAACGGAGGTCAAACCCTGACTGTGCGCTTCGTTCAGGTATTCCTCTATCCACTCTTTGTTCACCTGATTGGAACGGCTGTATTTGGACAGCGAGTGCATATTACGGGCTTGCTTCTCAAAGCGTTTCAGGTTCTCCGCATGGTCATCTATAAAGATATACTGGTTATAGATATGGTTACAGGAAAGCAATACGCCCACAGGCGAAGCGAACGACAAACGGCAGTCGCTACGGTCGGTGGACAGCTTTTCGTAACGGGAATCAGTAGTAACCGCACCCGGCAGGTCTTCCACATCCGAAAGCGTATGCAAGCATAAAATATTATCGCCGATACGCATATCTTCGGGGTTCAGTTGCATATCCAGTAGTGTAGTCGTATCACTCTGCGACAGGGAAAAGTATTTTTCAATAATCCCAGCTTTTTCCGGCGTTCCGGTAATATCATCCGAAGTCAGGCGGGTAAGGGTGATAAATCCCGAATCGTTCATTATCCGTTCAAACTGCCCGACCGATTCCAAAAACTTCGTTACTGTTTCCTTATCCTGAATTTCCTTTGGAATGATGAAGCCCCGGCAAAGCGTATTAAAATTACTTTGGGTACGGCTTCTTTCCTTTGTGGTTTTAGTCAGGAACAGGTAACAGGTATGATTCAGGAACGGTCTTTCATTGAAATGCCGTTCAAAGCTTCGGGACAGGAAACTTAACCCGTCCTTTTGAATTTCAGGGGTATAGTTTTCCTTGATAAACCAGTCCTGCTTATGCACAATACTGTAATCGGGCAATACTTTGATTGCCTTATGCCAAGCGGAATGTATTGCTTCGTATTCGACCCCAGTAACGGTGAACAGTTCGGGCAGTTCCACCCGGAACGCCACCGTAATATCGGCATCCTTACTGATGATACAATCGTGTTCGGCTGCCAGCAGGGGAAATTTACTTTCCAGCGTGGCAGCTTTTAGTATATTCCTCATGCGTTCTTCTGTCTTTTATAGGTGAATAATCGGGGGATGGCTTTCCGGTTGATAATGTACCGGGGATGGCTTCTGCGGGCGGTCATTTTCATAAGACCGTGAGTACCGTATTTATCATTCAGCATAAAAGTGAAGTACACAAGAGCCGAAGCCGCTACGACCCCGAACCCGATGCAGACCCACTGGTTTATACCTATCATGTAAAGAATGATGAACAGTACGAAGACGGCAAGTAGCCCGCCAGCAAAAATGAACAGGTATTGGCTGCGAAGCCCTTTGAACTCCGCAGGTTTTCCAATCCCCCTGTTAATTGAATAGCTAATCATAACACCTATGATTACAGGAAGAATGAACGAAGGATGGTAGCAGCCACAATCAGGAAGATACAAGCCCCGAACCACGAAGCTGCGGTTTTACTTGTATCCGGGTCACCCGAACTAAACTTGTTATACACCTTTACACCCCCAATCAAACCAACGACAGCACCGATGGCATACACCAATTTTGTCGCCGGGTCAAAATAGCTGGTAACCATGTTTGTAGCTTCTGTAATGCCACCTACGCCGTTGCCCTGTGCAAATGCGGAAGTTGCAGCCAAGACGATGGCTGCGGAAAGAAATATTTTCTTTTTCATTATAAACTTGATTTTATGATGCCGGAAAGCGGGTGGATAGTCCGCTATTCCGGCGGGATTAATAATTGAGAATTTTTGTGGTTGGTCTTCTGACCTCTTTTGAATGGTTAAGCCCAGCTAACCGTAATCTTTTTCTTTCATACCTGATTCGTTTTAAAGGTTCTACATATAGTCGTTCATATCGAACGCCTGTAAATCTTCGGGGCTGGTTTCGTTTGGCGGGGCGATAAATACAGCATCGTATTTACCCAGCATTTCCGCCACCCGTACCATGCCCCCGTTTATCTGTTCCATCATTGTGTCGTACAGGCTGGTTTGTTGCATAACCGACAAGGTTTGCAGGGCTTTCCGTTCCTCTTCTTCCGGGGCTTCCTGCTCCCTAACGACCTGTACTGCTTGTGCCATTTCTTCAAAGGAGATACCCCGTGCCGACTGACCTTCACCGCCAGTGACAAGTGCGATTTCTTCCGCTTCCAGTTCATCTTCCGGTACTTCATCTTCATACTTCATTTCAAATTCAACATCCATCGGCTGCGGGGTATCTTCCGTGTCAGCCGGGGCAAATATAGAAGCATTATCAACCCCTTTAGAAAACTGGCTTTCAGTGTCTTCGGATGGCGTTACTTGTCTTAACCGGAAGGTAGTTTTTCCTACGACAGCCCTTTCGTTTTTACGGTTGCCGGGACTTTTGGAAGGGGAATTGTTTGCTTCCTTCCTGAACCGACAAAACAGGACGAGGTAGTAAAGGACAACCCCAGCTATCATTAATTTTAGTATCATATCGGGCTTTCAAAAGTTTTCTTATACAGTTCGTTGATTTCGTCCTGATACTGGTCGAAGTGATTCAGGATAATTGTTTCCACATAGCTGCTTACAGTCGCTTTTCGTTCACCGATAACCATTACTATTTTCATTAATTTTTCATGGGTGGAACGACTTACATATATCGGCTGGCGGTCGGGAAGTTCCATTTTCTGGAAATAGGTTTCCCGGTAATCGGCAGGGGTACTTTTCTTCCGGCGGGTAGTTTCCCGGATGGTTTTTGCTTCCGGTTGCCGGACAGGTTCTTCCACAGTTTCCTGTATAACTTCCGGCGTATCCGGTTCTTTACTTACTGCTTTAGGTGAAATTTCCTGTTTCATGGGTAAACCCTGTGAAATGATTTCTTTCATAAAATCTTCATCCACCTGTACTTTTTCCTGTTTTGCCATATTAGTATAGTTTTATAATGTATCCTATTTCAGCCACCAATTCTTCAAGGTTGCTGCCTTTTATCATTCGCTTATCCGCAGGGAACAGTGTGGAACGGAAGACAGAAGTCTTATCACCGGACAGTTCCTTTTTGTAGCGTTTGGTATCCGGGATAAAGGTTTTCATGAGGGGTAATTTCAGTTCGCCGATAGTATTTTCGTAAATTCTATACAAGTCGGTTTTCTCCCTGCCATCGACCTGATTCCAAAACAGGTGCAAGCCTTGTATCCGGTAAACTTCATTCTGTACCAGCAGGTTGTTTACTGTCATGGCGAATGAAAGGCTACTTTCCAGTACCACCCGGTCGGCGGTAATCGGTGTAAAGATGTAGTCCATAGAAGTCAGCGAACTGATAATACCTTCGCTGTTCACCGTTCCCGGCAGGTCGAAAAAGACCACATCTATTTCCATCGGCTCTGTTTTCAGGAACTCTTCGGCTGTGCTGATGGCAGCTTCGGGAGTGCTGCACAAGACCGGATAGGCTTTCTTTCCCAATGCTTTGAACTGGTTAAAGGCAAGCACCTTGTAATTGGTATCGTTGTTTACCTGTTCACCGTCCCGTTTACGCATAGCACTGATACTGTGCTGCGGGTAGTCGCAATCGACAACCGCTACATTGTAGCCTTTCAGGTAATAGAGATAGCTTGCCACCAATACCGTGAAAGTGGTTTTACCGACCCCGCCCTTTTGGGTGGAGAAGGCTACGAATAATGTTTCTTTCTTCATTTCTTTAATTCTTTATTGTTTTACTTCATTATTGATTGACTGCTTCATTCTGTGCAGTATTGATTTCCATATTGTTATCTGTAATTCAATCTGTCTTTATCGACTTGCAGACATATTGTTTTATTGATTGCTTGAAATATTGATTTCAGTATTTCTTGCTTTCTTGAAATCAGTAAACCAGTCTTTCCATATTGCCCGGTTCATTCCAATATTTCTATCGGTATTTACCGCTTTACTTATCTATTTCAATACTGATTCTGACCGCAAATAAATGGAGAAAAACCGTCCGTTTTTGAAAGTGGCTTCGTATGGCTTTAGATGGCTTTGCTTGTCCTATAATGTGCTATGGCACAGCATAATTAATCCCTGTTACTTTGCATCGGAATCCTATTTGAACCGATAAAAAGGTATCCGTTCGGTAGCTTCCCGGAGTTCATTCACCTTATGGCTAACTGCTAATCCGTCCCATGACGGATTTTATTTGCGCCGTGCAAATAGCAAGGTGTGTTCTGCGCAGCTTGAAATTCTTTCAGCAGCTTAGAACCCCTTGCCCGGACAAGCCGGGATGGGTTGTACTCCGAAGTCGTAAACCCTTAAAAAAATAATGGTATGGGAAAAGAAAAAACGAATGTGCCACAATCCGGTGGCAAAGGACGAAAGCCAAAGGCAGACCCGGCAGTTTTCCGGTATTCGGTCAGCTTCAATGCAACTGACCATGCCCGTTTTTTGGCTCTTTTTGAACAGTCCGGTATGCGGACGAAAGCGCATTTTATCATAGAAAGAATTTTTGGCGGTTCATTCAAAGTGATAAAAATTGATAAGGCAGCAGTCGATTATTACACACGCCTGACAACTTTTTACGCTCAATTCCGGGCAATAGGCGTGAACTATAATCAGATTGTGAAGGCTCTGAATACCAATTTTACCGAAAAGAAAGCCCTTTCTTTTCTCTATAAATTGGAAAAGGCGACCGAAGAACTGGTGGTATTAAGCCGGAAAATTATCGAACTCACACAGGAATTTGAACAGCGATGGTTGCAAAAATAAATGTGGGAAGTTCGCTTTTCGGTGCGCTGGCATACAATCAGAATAAGGTTGATGAAGAACAAGGCAAGGTACTTTTCAGCAACCGGATGTTTGAAAGTGAAGATGGTAATTTCAACATCCAGCGTTGCATGGAAAGTTTTGAAATGCACCTGCCCCAAGACATCAAAACCGAAAAGCCCATAATCCATATATCCCTGAATCCGCACCCGGACGATAAACTTTCGGATGAACAGCTATCGGAGATTGCACAGGAATATATGGAGAAGCTGGGCTATGGGAATCAGCCCTACATGGTTTACAAGCATGAAGACATCGACCGTCACCACCTGCATATCGTATCCCTGCGGGTGGACGAGAACGGCAAAAAACTGAATGATAAGTTTGAACATCGCCGGAGCAAGGATATTACACGGGAACTGGAAGCAAAATATGGTCTGCATCCTGCCGAAAAGAAACAACAGCAGGAACACCACCAGTTCCGAAAGGTCGATTATGCTGCGGGTGATGTAAAGCACCAGCTTTCCAATACGGTTAAAGGCGTAGTAAACACTTACCAGTTCCAAAGTATCGGGGAACTGAATACTCTGTTATCAATTTATAATGTACGTGCGGAAGAAGTTAAAGGTGAAATCCGTGGCAAGGCGTATAACGGTATAGTTTATTCCGCAACCGATGATAAAGGCGAAAAGCTGGGTAATCCTATCAAGTCTTCCCGGCTGGGTAAGTCGGTCGGTTATGAAGCATTGGAACGAAGGATAGGACAATCAGCAATCAAATGGAAAGACGGTAAACTGAAAGCCAATATCAAAGGTCGGGTAAGCGAAGCATTGAAAGCTTCCGGCTCAAAGGAACAATTTGAAAAAAAACTGAAAGAAAAAGGTATTGAAGTCGTATTCCGACAGAACCCGGAAGGGCGTATCTATGGTGCAACCTTTATCGACCACGAAAACAGAGCCGTCCTGAACGGCTCTCGTTTAGGAAAAGAATTTTCAGCCAATGTATTTAATGACCTGTTTAGAGAATCCCATGTAAACGAGGGACACACAAAACAGGCTGTTCCAAAAGAACCGTTCACACCTTCGGCAGAACCGTTCGTGCCGTCAGAACGGCAATCTGAAAACGGGGAATCTACAATCGGAAGCCTTTTCAGTATCCTGCCCGGTGGCAGCGATTCATCGGCAGGGAATGATAAAACTCCGCCAACTCCCAAGAAAAAGAAAAAACGCCGTTACGGACGGCAGATGTAATAACAATCTAAAAAAATAATCAATTATGCAAAATGAAGATGATTTAAGAGGACTTGCCAAAGTCATGGACTTTATGCGGGCAATCAGTATTTTATTTGTGGTAATCAATATCTACTGGTTTTGTTACCAGTCGATAGTAAACTGGGGTATCAATATCGGCGTACTCGATAAGATACTATTAAACTTTCAGCGAACAGCAGGGCTATTTAGCCATATCCTGATAACGAAAGTATTTGCAGTGATATTCCTTGCTTTGAGTTGTTTGGGAACAAAAGGAGTGAAGGAAGAAAAGGTAACATGGACAAAGATTTACGTTTTCCTTGCTATTGGTTTTATCCTGTTTTTCCTGAACTGGTGGATGCTGTATTTGCCATTACCACTTTCGGCGAACGCTACCTTTTATATCCTGTCAATGGCTGGCGGATATTTATGTTTACTGGTTGCCGGGGTATGGATGTCCCGGCTACTCAAAAATAATATGATGGACGATGTTTTCAATTTGGAGAACGAAAGCTTCATGCAGGAAACCCGCCTGATGGAGAATGAATATTCAGTAAATCTTCCATCACGTTTTTGGTATAAGAAAAAACAGCACAAAGGATGGATAAACGTGGTGAACCCGTTCCGGGCTACTATTGTGCTGGGTACTCCCGGTAGTGGTAAATCCTATGCAGTGGTGAATAATTACATTAAACAGCAGATAGAGAAGGGTTTTGCACTTTACTGTTATGATTATAAGTTCCCGGACTTATCGGAAATCGCTTACAATCATTTGATGAACCATTCGGATGCTTATAAGGTAAAGCCCACATTCTATGTGATAAATTTTGACGACCCACGCCGAAGCCACCGATGTAACCCTATCAATCCGGCTTTTATGACAGATATATCGGATGCTTATGAATCGGCATACACCATTATGCTGAACCTGAACAGAAGCTGGATTCAGAAGCAAGGCGACTTCTTTGTGGAATCTCCGATTATCCTGCTGGCAGCGATTATTTGGTTTCTCAAGATATATAAGGGTGGAAAGTATTGCACATTCCCACACGCCATCGAGTTCCTGAACCGGAAGTATGCAGACACATTTGTTATTCTGACTTCCTACCCGGAGTTGGAAAACTATCTTTCTCCCTTTATGGATGCGTAGGAATCCCAAGCCCAAGACCAGTTACAGGGGCAAATCGCATCGGCAAAAATCCCACTATCAAGAATGATAAGTCCGGCATTGTATTGGGTAATGACAGGTGATGATTTTACACTGGATATAAACAACCCGGACGAACCGAAAATACTTTGTGTCGGAAACAATCCCGATAGGCAGAATATTTATTCCGCCGCTTTGGGACTGTACAACAGTCGTATAGTGAAGCTAATTAACAAGAAAGGACAGCTTAAAAGTTCGGTTATTATTGACGAGTTACCGACCATTTATTTCCGGGGATTGGATAACCTGATAGCTACTGCCCGTTCCAATAAAGTAGCAGTCTGTTTGGGCTTTCAGGATTACAGCCAGCTAACAAGGGATTATGGCGATAAGGAAAGTAAAGTAATCCAAAATACAGTTGGAAATATTTTTAGCGGTCAGGTTGTAGGAGAAACAGCAAAAACATTGTCAGACCGTTTCGGGAAAGTTTTGCAGAAACGTCAGTCTATGACAATCAACCGTCAGGATAAATCAACCTCAATCAGTACGCAGATGGATAGTTTGATACCTGCCAGTAAAATATCGAATCTTACGCAGGGAATGTTTGTGGGTGCGGTCAGTGATAATTTCGATGAACGGATAGACCAAAAGATTTTCCATGCTGAAATCGTAGTGGATAACGAGAAGGTAAAGCGTGAAACAGCCCGCTATGAAAAGATACCGGAGATTATCGACTTCCGGGATGCAGATGGCAACGACCTGATGAAAGAACAAATCCAGCTTAATTACGACCAGATAAAGCAGGATGTAAAGCAGATTGTCATTGATGAAATGGAACGCATCAAAAGCGACCCGGATTTACAGCATTTGGTTAAAGAGGAATAAATGAAATATTAAGAATCTCTGTAATTATCATAAGATTACAGAGATTTATTCTTTTATTACTGGTTTTTCAGCAAAAGGATAAGCTTCTAACAAATCGTTTATTACATCATGATTTACGTGCACTGCTTTTATAGACTTTAGATGAAAGTCTGAATATTTATTACTCTCTTCAAGTTTCAATTTTATATATTGAATATCTCCATCGGATTGTATAGGTTCAAAATCAAAAGAATAATCGTCCGTTCCTTTTTTTATGACTAATCGTGTTTCATGTTCTGTTGAAAAGTCTCCTTGCAAATAAAATGCTCCGAGCTTAGATAAACCGTTAACTACAAAATATTTGTCGTATTTATTCTTTATATGTTCCAATAATTTTTGATAAAGAGGTTTTTTACCTTCATTATAATAAACGTTTCTGAAATCAGGTATGTGTGGATTAATGCTGAACTCTAATCTAATACCTTCTCCATTACAAAACGATGTTTCTAAATCAAATTCATCATCAATAGTTAGTTCTTTAGGACGAGCCAATGATATATAGTATATATCTTTCATCAAGTCCTTAAAGTAATCGTCTTTTTCATAACCTTTTAAATCGTGGTCTAAATAGAAACTATGATATTCTCCATGAGAAAACCGTTTTAATAGATTAAATAAATAGATTTCTTTGGTTTTGACTATGTTTTCAAAAGAATTCCAAGTTGTATAATGATAAAAAGTTTCTTTTGTATTGGGTAATGGAGAATAATAATTAAAAATAATTTTAGATAGTCTGGGGATAGTTTCAAGAGTGAAATTATCTCCATTTCTTTTAAACCTATTGTTCCATATAAATTTTCTCATACAAGTAATATCAGATTCTGATATAAATTCAGAGATTCCATAATTACTCAATATGGTATTTATCTCACTTGCAACTGTTTTTAAATCTATATTTTCCATTTATTAGATTAAAGTCATTACGTGTTTGTATATTATACCTTGTTCATCCAATGCTCTAAATTTTGCTTGTAATACTTTGGGTAATGAATATTTGTTTTGACATAAAATAAATAATTCTTCCACGGTTAGAATCACAATTCTTGCACTCCTATCCGTAAAATACTCTATTGCTTTTGCATCCACAGGGGAATAAGTAACAAATAACCCTTTAGGGAAATGTGATTTTGATTCTATTTTATTGGAGAATAGTATTAAATCATCTTTAGGAATTGCATTTGTTCGGTATTTTGCTTCAATTAATACCGTATTTCCATCAAGGACAAAACTACCATCTATTTGGTCGTATTCTGTGCGATATGAAGCGTGAGGGTCTAAACTAAAGGCTTTAAATAAGTTATTAAGATACTTTTCAAAAGCATAGCCTTTTGCTTGAGGAGTGGATATGTTTTCTATTGCCAGCAATGCCATATTTAAGCTATCAAAATCAACATCTACTTTTTTTTCAGCTTCGGGACTTTTCTGCTTTGATTTGGGTTGAGCCTGATTCTTACCTAATAATTTCTTTCCAAATTCATACAATCTATCTGTTCTATCTTTTATACCTTCGGTAATCATACCATTGTCCTTCATATAGTTTAATAGCATAACGATAGACTTACCAACATAAGGCTCTGTTTCATCTTTGAGAAATTCCCGATACATTTTAGCTTTTGACAGACCCGGATATTTTTCATATATATTGTATTGAACAACATCCTTCATAAATTCTTCAAAATCCCTATTTGAAAAATCAAGAAGGTATCCCGAACTCATACCAAAAACGGATTCTATTAATTGTTTTTCGTTGAATGTGAGATTTGCCATTTTCTATTTCTTACTGTTCTTTATAATATTGTACCTTATACCTTGTATGTATGGATGTAAGCCTGTGGCTTGGTCTTGTTGTAAAACAATACTTTCATATTCACTCAAGTTATCATTTAACATAGAGGCAATACTGGCAGCTTCTTCATCCGTCTTAATCAAAACAAGCATATCGTTAAAAATATCCATAGCTTTATATCTATTGAATGAAGCTGCAAAAAATAAGGTGATTTTCATTGCAATAGTCCTAATTTCAATATTTGACGTAGAATTAAAGACTTTTTTCATTTGACTTGCAATAGTTTCTGCATCAGACCAGCTTAATCTTCCATTATTATTTAACTCCCAAACGACATCGTTATATACATCAACAAATGTTTGCAAATCACCATCATTAAGAAAAGCGAAATAATCTACTGGAATTTCTTTTACTTTAGAATAGAAAGTGTTCGGGTCTTCCTTAAATTCATATAGTACATTAAATAGATTATAAACATCTTCTTTGGTCGCTCGTTTCCTTTGTAATTCTGCTATTAAATTGTCAAAAATACCATAAGGGTTATTGTCCCCTTTTAAAATCTCTAAATGTTTAATCAGAGCATTGCGTAATTCTGCAATGTTTTGGTATCTATCGGCAGGATTTTCATTTGTACATTTTCGAATTATATAATAAAGTCCATTGGAAACTTTACTTTTATCTATATGTGTAGGACTTTCATTTGTATATAGGCAATAAATGGTTTTCCCTAATTGATATATGTCGCTGGGAATTGTTGCATTTTTCGTTCCACCATATTGAAAAAACTCTGGTGGAGCAAAACCTATTGTGCCCATAGCTACGGAAGAGGGAGTTAATGGGGTGCTATCCCGGTCTTCAAACTTGCCAAGTCCTAAATCTGACAATCTTAAAATATCTCCATCTATTAGTATGTTATTAGGTTTTATATCCCTGTGAATTATTCCACTTGAATGTAATGCTTCTAATCCATCACAGATTTGCAATAAATCATTAATCAATGCTTCTATATTTCTGCCATAATTCCTTTTGGATAAAGCACCTTGACACAAAGGCATTACGAAAAAAGGTGGTACATTTTTAAAATCAGAATCTAAAATATCAATTACATTTTCATGATTTACAGATTCTAATAACCTGATTTCTCTATTAAAACGTCTTAAATCTTCGCCATCGGTACTTGAGCATATTTTAAGAGCATATGTATCACCGTTTTTTTCAACGGTAAAAACCTCACCAAAGCCCCCTTCTCCAATTTTATCTACTACATTATATTCTCCGTATTTCATAAGGCTACAAAAATCATAAAATTTATATAGTTTCCAAAGATACAATTTTAGCAAATGTTAGCCATGAATTTTTAACACATATGTTTTAGCATCTTAACTATAAGACAAATAAAGCCAACTTGCGACACCTAACGCCACGTTCCTATATGTAAACTATTTCATCCTTACTTTTAATTCGATAAGTTTTTTATTCACCATTAAAAATTAAAGTTATGGATGTAAATTCAAACAACAAGTCCGGCTCTGATGAACAGATGATGGACATTCTTCTTGTCTTTGACAAGGAAAAGAAAACGATTAATGCCGTAAAGGGTATTGATGAAAACGGGGAACTGCAAACCGTTCCGCCGAAGCAGGAACATAACAACGATTTCCTGAAAGTGGATAAGCAGGGTAACGCACTTGAAAATTTCTTGAAGAACTTTTTCAACCAGCTAAAAGACCCAACCCGTTTCAGTTTCTTCAAGGTAGCACCCGAAGACACCGAACGGACAGTAAAAATCATTCAGGAGAATATCAAGAACCCGACACCTGCTGCGGATGAAATGCTTGATAAAATTCGTATCGAACCTAAAGACCCGAAAGTGGAAAATCCGAAAGAATCCACAGTACAGGAGCAGAAGCCCGATACGAATAAGTATTTCATCGACCCTAACAAAATCAACTGGGACGACCTAAAAAATTTGGGTATCACCAAAGAACAGCTTGAGAAGTCAAAGGCTTTAGAACCTATGCTGCGGGGATACAAGTCGCCTTCCACCTTTCCGATTGAAGCCAACTTCGGGTCAATGGTAATGAAAACGGATGCCCGGCTTTCGTTCCGTCCGGACAGTGAAGGGAATGTAGTATTGGCTATTCATGGTATCCGTAAAGAACCGGAACTTGACCGTCCGTTCTTTGGACACCAGTTTACCGATGAAGATAAAAAGAATCTCCGGGAAACTGGAAACATGGGTCGGATTGTTGATGTAAAAAACTACCGTACAGGTGAACTTGTACCTTCTTTTATCAGCATCGACAAACAGACCAACGAACTGGTATCCATGAAGGCTTCGTCCCTCAAACTCCCTGATGAAATAAAAGGCGTTAAGCTCGATGAAAAACAAAAAGCTGCCCTGATGGAAGGTAAAGCGGTATTTCTTGAAAATATGATTTCCGCCAAGAATAAACCGTTTTCTGCCTTCGTTCAGGTTAATGCGGAAAAACGCAGTCTTGAATTTATCTTTCCCGAAAAAGAGCAAAAGCAAACCCAGCAGCAGGGGCAACAGCAAAGAAACGACCAGCCCGAAGGGGTGCGTATTCCCAAATCCCTGGCAGGAGTGGAATTATCCGACAAACAGCAGGCGGATTTGCGGGCGGATAAAACCATTTATGTAAAAGGGCTGAAAGATAAAGAAGGTCAGGAATATAACGCCTATGTAAAGGTAAACCATGAAAAAGGAAAGTTGGATTTCTACAAATTCAATCCTGATAAAGCGAAAGAGAAAGCCAAAGAAATAACCCCTGCCAACGAACATAAAACACAGGTAGCCGTCAATTCCGAAGGCAAAACGAACGAAGCGACCAAGCATACGAAAGAACCTTTGAAGCCCGGACAGGCTACACCTACTGGGAAACAGAAGAAAAAGCGGGAAGAAAAGAAAGAAGAGCAAAAAACCGACAAACCTAAAAAGTCGCAAGGTCGCAAAATGAAATAATTATTAACCACAAAAATCCAATTATATAATGATAGCAGTAATAGCAGAAAAACCCAGTGTGGCAAGGGATATAGCCACCGTACTGGGTGCAACACAAAAGAATGACGGGAACATTTCAGGTAACGGATACATCGTTACCTGGGCGTTCGGTCATTTGGTAGGACTTGCCATGCCTGATGCCTACGGAATCGAAAACTTCAGGCGGGAAAATTTACCCATACTACCGCAGTCATTCCAGCTTATTCCCCGTCAGGTAAAAACCGACAAAGGATATAAGCCCGATACTGGGACGGTTAAGCAACTCAAGATTATTAAAGAAATATTCGACCAGTGCGATAAGATTATCGTTGCAACTGATGCCGGAAGAGAAGGTGAACTGATATTCAGGTACATTTACCAATATCTTGAGTGTCGGAAACCTTTCGTCCGCTTATGGATAAGCAGCCTGACGGATAAAGCCATCCGGGACGGATTGCAGAATCTCAAGGACGGGACAATGTACGATAACCTTTTCCGGTCGGCAAAGGCAAGAAGCGAAGCAGATTGGCTTATCGGCATTAATGCTTCCCAAGCGTTAAGTATAGCTGCCGGACGGGGGACGTATTCTTTGGGACGGGTACAGACACCCACGCTGGCGATGATATGTTCCCGTTATCTTGAGAGCAAGAACTTCGTTCCACAGAAGTATTGGCAACTGAAATTACAAACCGGGAAAGACAGCATCGAGTTTTCAGCCCTTTCAGAAGAGAAATTCGATAGCCAGCAACCTGCCATCGACAAGCTGCAAATAATAAAGGATAGCGGTCAGGTGCAGGTTAAATCGGTGGAATGTAAGGAAGTGAACCAAGAACCACCGCTTTTGTATGACCTTACCACATTGCAGAAGGAAGCCAATACAAAACTTAATTTCTCCGCAGATAAAACGCTGTCTATTGCACAAAAACTGTATGAAGGCAAGCTGATTTCATACCCCCGAACCGGAAGCCGTTATATATCACAGGACGTTTTCGATGAGATACTGGAACGTATTCCCCTGCTGGAAACTTACGACCGGTTTGCCGGCTACGCAAAATCAATGAATGTTTGCAACCTGAATCGGCGTTCGGTGGACGATAAGAAAGTTACCGACCACCACGCCCTGATTATTACCGAAAATAAGCCCGGCAGTTTACAAGCGGATGAACAAGCGATATACGAACTGGTTGCCGGAAGGATGCTGGAAGCTTTTTCGCAAAAGTGTGTCAAGGAAGTTACTTCAATTTCTCTCACCAGTGGCGAGAGCATTTTTGCAGTGAAAGGAACAGTAATAAAGTCTGCCGGATGGCGGGCAGTTTTCAATACCCAAGAAGAAGGGGAGGAAAATACCGTTTTACCTACATTAAAAGAAGGTGAAAATTTTCACCTCTCCGATATTGAGTTGCTGGAAAAGCAGACCAAGCCCAAACCGTTACATACGGAAAGTTCGTTGCTATCGGCTATGGAGAACGCTGGGAAAGAACTGGAAGATGCCGAACTGAAAGCCAGTTTGAAAGATTCCGGTATCGGCACGCCAGCGACACGGGCAGCAATTATTGAAACTCTCTTTACCCGCCAGTATATTGTCAGGGAGAAGAAAGCCCTTGTGCCAACCGCAAAGGGACTGGCGGTTTACGATATAGTCCGGGACAAGAAAATCGCTGACGTGGAAATGACTGGTATGTGGGAAAACGCACTATCCAAGATTGAAAGCGGGGAAATGAATCCCGATACCTTCCATAAAAGCACCGAAGTTCATGCTTCACAGATAACCAGCGAACTTTTAGGGGTACAGCTCACCTTATCAACGCAGCAGGATTTAACCTGCCCGAAATGCGGGACAGGTAGGATCCTGCTGTTTCCGAAAGTAGCAAAATGTGATAATACTGATTGCGGGCTGGTTATCTTCCGAAATAAAAGCGATAAGCAATTAACGGATAAGCAGGTTACGGAACTGGTAACAGCGAAGAAAACAGTCATGATAAAAGGCTTCAAGAGTAAAGCCGGAAAGTCTTTTGATGCTTCACTGGCTTTTGACGACCAGTTCAATGTAGTGTTCGTTTTTCCTGAAAAGCAAGGGAAATCAAGGAAATAATCTGAAATTCCGTATATTTACCACAGAAAATTCCATTATGAATAGATTTTATGCTATCCGTAATTGAGGATTTTTGTGGTTAGCACCCGGTGGGGACACTGGGTGCTTTTCTTATAAATAGTTTCTTATAAACTGTTAATGTGCTTATCTTTGCAAAAAAATATGCAAAAAATGAAATCAAGCCAACCATATAGACAAGATTTTTTTATGTTTGATAAAAACATAAGCATGAATCTTATAGTAGAAGCAATGTTGTATATTCAATCAAGCTATTTGAATGATTCTAAAGTAAGTGTTAGCCTAAACACTTTTGAAGAATCATATTCTGATTTGTCTTTTACTGATATACTGAAATTTGATGATAAAAAAGAGATTTTAAATACACTATCTTTACATCTTAGTAAAGATAGTGAAAGGTTTTCTTTAATTATGCAGTTTAACAATGACAATGTTGGGGCTAATGGTAATTATACAGTAATGACATCAACAAAGGAAACGAATTTAATCATTGAGAAATGTATAAAAGAGAAATTGGCTTTAAAAAAGTATGTACTAAATCCACTTATGGAAAGTCCTGATAATATAATAGTAAACCCTGTCTTCAATGGGAGAAATTTTTCCATGAAAGATAAACATTGCTTTATATTAATGCCATTTACTGAATCATGGTCTGATAGGGTTTGGAAGCAATTAGGGCTAATTTTGGAACGAGAGGGTTTTTCTTTTAGCCGTGCTGACAGTTTATATGGACATAATATTCTTGAAGATATTTGGATTGCTATTAATGAAAGTTCATTAATAATAGCTGATATAACGTCAAGAAATCCAAATGTGTTCTATGAAATAGGTATTGCACACACATTGGGCAAAAAAGTCATTTTACTGACACAAAAGGTTACTGATATTCCTTTTGATTTTAAAAATTACAGGCACATTATTTATGAAGATAATGTTGATGGGTTCAATATCCTTAGTGTAGAACTTCCTAATTATCTAAAATAGAACCTATTTGAAGATGTTTTTATTAAACTCGAATCATTTCAATAAATTCTAACAAGCTACATCTGCAAACTGATAAGATGTACGGATAGCACCATCAACCATAGCAGAATCCACCGTTTCCCAAGTTGAGCCGATTGTCTTTCCGATAAAAGAAACACCTTCGCCCAGCATGATAGGAATTGTGTAAATCGTCAATTCATCCAGCAGTTCGGTATTGATTAAAGATGTGATAAGTTTACCGCCACCAATAACTACCAAATCGGATTCCGTTTCTTTTTTCAGTCCCTGAATAACATCGAAAGGATTGTCGGTTATGAAAGACAAATACTCTTCCTTAATAGTATTTATGGGGGTGTTTGCGACAACAAAAGTCTTTTTACTTTTGTATGGCCAACCACCCCACCGTTCAAAAATAAAATTATAGGTATTTGTGCCGGAAATCAACATTTCTGCGGAACTATAAACTTTGTTGATAGATTCTTTTACTTCTTTTGTAATCCAGTCAATTTCACCATCTTTACGGGCAATAAACCCATCAAGAGATACAGCTACTTGCGCTTTTAAGACTCCCATATCAATAGGTATTAAACAGTTATTAAACTGTTCGCCAGTCCATCAAAAAGAAGCGTGGAACTCACACTGCTCCGATACGAGGTACTGGCATACCTAAGAATAGAAGACAGGCAAGCCCACGCTATACAACGATAGCATAGACATTGCACAGTAGTCCCTATTCTTTTGAAAATTGCCAGTTTTCGTATCGAGACGTTCTGCGAACGTTATGTTATATATAAATTCTGAAAGATTAACTTTCAGCTTTTTATCTCAAATTTTCTTCTGCAAAGTTACTACAAAAAAGTGAAATGCGGAAAGATATAGTGATAGAATTGAGTTACAAGGGTTTTGGTTGAAGTGGC
>PPYF01016904.1_pt1 | contig 29473 bp, 22 predicted proteins | sample 1559871 | NCBI WGS metagenome assembly PPYF01 (sample SAMN08240021, study PRJNA423297) | Human gut metagenome, whole genome shotgun sequencing project.
TGACAGCAGATGGTAACTATTCTGTTACCGCAGAAATTACTGATCCGGCGGGTAATACCAGTGGTCAGGGTAAACCTACTGACTTTATGGTTGATACGCAAATTCCGGGCGATACAGATGGTGATGGTGTGGTGGATATAACACCGGTAGTGACCATTCCAGAAGCTACGGACGGGGTAAATGCTGGCGAGCTAAAAGATGGCGTACAGACCGAAGTGACTGTACCGGGAGGTAGTGCGGCAGGTGACACACTGACACTCACTATTACTAAACCAGACGGCTCAACCGACACCGTTGAACACACACTGACTGCAGATGAAGTGACGGCAGGTAAAGCCGATGTGACTATCCCTGCAGATAAAGCAACTCCGGATGGTAATTATTCTGTTAAAGCAGAAATTACAGATCCCGCAGGTAACACGAGTGGTGAAGGTAAAGCAACGGACTTCACTGTAGATACCGTTGCCCCATCTACCCCTGTATTAAATGCTGAGGATAATGGCTCTGTTTCTGTTGAACTGCCAGGGGATGCCAACAAAGGCGATACGGTAGAAATTACCTTTGAAGATGAAAAAGGGGATAAACAGACTGTAACAATGGAGAAAGGGGATAATGGTTGGACATCTAGTGATCCTAATTTGATCCCAGACAGTCAGGGCAATAACACCGCTATTCCATCTGATAATGTAAAAGATAACAGTGAAGTAACCGCAATAGCTAAAGATCCAAGCGGTAATGAAAGTGCTCCAGCAACAGCAACGTCCAAAACAGATGTGCTACCGACAGTGAGTATTAGTGTTGATACAACATCAGTAAATGACAATGGAGATAAGATTAGTGCTGATGCTTCTGTTTCGGGTGAAATAACAGAAGTTCCTGCAACAATAGAGGACAAGGATGATACTACCGGATTAGTATATACCGTTGCTCTAGATTATGTTGCAGCACAGGATGTGACCGTAACCATAACCTTAACAAATGATGCTGGTCATGCAAGTGCGCCGGATTATTCAACGCTTGCAGGCTCTCAGCATGATGGGAAAATCGCCCTACATGGGGACACAGGTAAAGTAACCTATGATGGAGCTTCAACAGTAACGGTTGTTATTCCTGCTGGATCTAAGAGTGTTTCATTTATAGTTGATCCAACAATGGAAGCTAACCAAAATGCATTTAATGCTGAAGGTATGGAGAAAGTTGTTGCAACCATTACGGGAACATCTAATAACGCTACCGCTGTAACTGATACAGTAAATAATGCAGGTGCTTCTGCTACAGGGGTTATTTATGATGGCAACCCTATTTCATTACGTAATCTGGACGGCGATTTTACACTGAAGTATTCATTATCCTCATCAGTGGCTGAAAATGGGGACTTTGGATATACCATCGGAGTTGATAGCGGTAAAAAGGATCCTAAGCTAACGACAGATTACAATGATACGATTTATGTTGGTTATTATCAGGATGGTAGCGAAACTTCATCATACAGCAATCTTGCTAACTCGCAGGATAATGGACCTGATGGTACAAAAACAGATGGTAATCAAAGTATTACAACTGTTGATTTAGGTGCTGGTGATGACCTGATGGTGATCCGCGGTAATATGTTAACCAATACACGAGTCTATGCTGGTGAAGGTAATGATACCTTTACTATGGACGGCATGAATACAGCGTTACGTTCTATGTATGCTGGTAGTTATCTCTTTATGGAATCTGGTAATGATACCGTTACGATTAAACGTACAGGGGGAACCAATGCTGGTCAAATCTATCTTGGCTCAGGTAGTGATACCTTTACTCAAGGTGATGCCAATGATCAAAATAATACCGAATTGTCCGGTTTATTAGATCTGGGTAGTGGTACTCAAGATAAGTCAAATATGCCAAATGAGTATCTTTCTGTTTATCAGGATGGCAGTAATTTAAGCTTAGGTAATGACAATAACATTGATGCGGTCACAGATGTTAATACTGTCACTATTTATGGTTCTGTCTCCGGTGAAATTTTAGGTGGATATGGTAGTGATAATATCACTATCACTAAAAATCTGACTGGTAATGTTTCTGTTGGTGATAATACAGACACTCTAACTGCTGGGTGGATTTATGGTGGTGCCACTGTTTCTATGGGGGATGGCAATGATACGGTTACTGTCACTGAAGGTGCGTATAACACAACTATTTCACTAGGGGCAGGAGATGATGTGTTTGATGCTACTGCTGGTGTTATGGGGGATTCTGTTAGCGCGACATTAGTGAATGGTGAAGATGGCAATGACACCATAAAATTAGGCACAATTGGTAAAAATCTGACAGTTGATGCGGGTGCTGGCGATGATACTGTGATTTTGACAAAAGATTATGATCCTTCACCTATAGGTAATCAGGGATATATTAATGGGGGAGAGGGAACTGATACTTTAGTCTTATCAGGTACGATTACGGTAAATATGGCCACTAAGACTGATGAAGGTATTGCTAATTTCGAAAAAGTCGATATGACGGTTAACAGTGAGTTGAAAGTGGACAATAGCTCTCAGACTATTAAGTTAACCGCATCTGATGTGTTGGGAATGAATGCAAATTCAACGATTTATATTTCCGGTGATGCTAATGATAAGGTGGATTTAGGTGCCGATGGTGCTGGAGGTTTAGGTACATTTACAGCTACTGCCACTACAACAAAAGCAACCGCATTAGATGGTACTGAACATACTTACACTCTTTATAGCAGTGCAAGTGGTGCTAATGTCTATATTGATAATAATATTATCGATAATGGAGGCGTTATTTAATTATCTGTTGTAATTAAATCTAAGGCTGCTCTTTCGGGCAGCCTTATTATCTAATCATAAAACTTTTATATTTAGATTATATTTTCTTATTAGAGGTAATATCTGTGTTTTCTATAAATAAACTCAAAATAATAACGTTTGTTATTTTAGGAGGTGTATTATTTAATTCACATGCAAACTCTTTAAAGTATATATTAAATAATTCATTAAATAATGCACCAGAGTTATTAGAAGCTAAAGCTGATATAGATATAGCCGTTGCAAAAGTTAATCAGACTAGAGCTCAACATTTTCCCGTAATAAGCGTAACTGGAAATAAATTATTAGGACAATATCATAGAGATAAAAGCGACTATGACAATAATAGTTTTATTCCAGGATTAAGAGGTGAATTAAATATCTATTCTTTCGGTGGAATAGAAAATGATGTTGAACGTAATGAAAAAGAACAACTCTATTATCAATTTAAATATAGCGAAACGAAAGAAAATGTCGCTTACACCATATCAGATCTCTATTTAAAAGCATTGCTAGCTAAAGAATCTATTGCGGTAAAGAAAAAAAGTTTAGATAGACATAATAAGATTATATCTGAATTAAATGTGATAGCCCGTAATGATGAAGGGCGTGTTTCTGAATATGTTCAGGCAGAAGCAAGAAAAATATTAGTAGAACAAGATATTAACTATTATGAAAAAGAATTAATGACAACGTTAAGTACGTTATCAAAATATACGGGTTTCCCCGTTGGTGAAAGCGATCTTGTCAATCCTTTTGATGGAATGACGGTCAGTGATATGTATAGCGAATTCACTGCGGAAAATAATAATCAAAATCCAGCTTATCTCGTGAGTCAGGCTGATATCGATGCTAAAAAAATGGGCGTTAAAGTAGAAAATAAAAAACAATTACCAAGAATTAATTTAACTGGAAATATAACTAAAGATGATCGTCAGATAGGCATTGATGTGACATGGGACATTATTAATTTTTCATCATTATATTCTATTGATGAAAAAGTAAGTCAGTTAAACGCGGCACAACAGAGAATGGATAGAGTGATTAGAGATATTGAAGAAGCAAGACGTTTATCAGTAATTAATATCCAAAAAAGTACTCAAAAATTGAAGATATTAGATGCACAAATTTTATCATCGACAAAAGTAGTCGATTTTTATCAATTGCAATTTAATGTTGCACGCCGTTCTTTGTTAGATGTTTTGAATGCAGAAAAAGAGTTATCTGATGTTGAATTATCTTATGCCACGACATTGAGTGATCTTAGGTACGGGATGCTTGATTATTTGTATGCACAAGGAAAACTTTCGCACTGGGCACTTAATTCACACACTCACTAATAAATTAAGGTAAATATTGTAGTTATGAAATTGATCATAGAAGGTCTTTCTCTTACAACCCAGTTATTAGGCACACATTTATCTGTGGCTACACTGACTGCACATACAATCCGTACTACAAAGATGGGAATTGATTTTTCATCACTGGTTGAATATCTGAAAAGTGAAGGATTTGAAAATACATTATCACAACGATTATTAGATGATATTCCCTCTCTAGCTATGCCAGTATTATTATTATTAAAAAATGAAGAGAGTGCTGTTTTAACCGAAGTTTCATTTGATGAAACTGGACAACGTAAATATAAAATTCAGCAAGTAGATGGTTTATCTATATGGTTAACACAATCTGAATTAAGTGAAAAATATTTAGGTTATTGCTGGTTCATTAAGCCACGTATTACAGAAGATGTTCGTTCAGAATTGCCTGAATATACGATGCCTAAAGCATGGTTTTTTAAAGTTATATGGCGCTTTAAAAAGTATTACTATCAAATCATTCTTGCTACTTTTGTTATTAATTTTTTGGCACTTGTTAGTTCATTATATGTCATGAATGTTTATGACAGAGTAATACCTAATAAGTCATATCAAACACTCTGGGTTTTAAGTATCGGGGTAATTATTGCAATATTATTTGAATTTACAGCTAAAATGCTCCGAGGCCGGTTAACTGATATTGCTGGTAAGAAAGCTGATTTAATTATCAGTTCTGCTTTATTTAGAAAGGTCACAAATCTTAAGTTACAGGAAAAACCTATATCATCTGGCTCCTATGTTAATAATTTACGAGATTTTGAATCTGTCCGTGATTTTATGACGAGCGCGAGTTTATTAACATTAGTTGATATGCCTTTTTTAATTTTATTTGTATCTGTAATTGCGCTTGTTGGAGGCTATTTAGCTTTTGTGCCACTTACGATAATTCCATTGGTTATTATTGTCGGACTTTTAGCTCAGATCCCTTTATCCAAATATATTAATGAATCGATGAAGGAATCATCTCAAAGGCAAGGATTAGCTGTAGAAGCGATTGAAGGCATAGAAACATTAAAAACGAATAATGCCATGAATTGGGCGCAAAAGCGTTGGGATTATTACACAGCAAAAACAGCATCTTCATCAATGAAAGTTAAAAATATCAGTAATTTTGTTATTTATTTTGCAGTAATGATGCAACAGTTAAATACGATATTTTTAGTTATTATTGGTACTTATTTGATTCATAGCGATGATCCTGCAAGTAAAATTACAATGGGGGCGTTAATCGCAACGGTTATTTTATCTGGTAGAGCGTTATCACCATTAGGACAGATTGCGGGTTTAGCCGTGCGCTTTCAACAGGCTTGGGTCGCATTAAAAGGTGTTAATGGCATTGTTGAGCGACCATCAGAACGTGAACCATCTAGGAAATATATTACGTTAAAACAAATAAATGGAAATATAAAATTCCAAAATGTTTCATTTGCTTATAACCAAGATAGTAGCAGTGTAGTGAAAAATTTATCATTTGAAATAAAGCCAGGTGAAAAAGTTGGAATACTTGGGCGTATTGGCAGTGGTAAATCAACGACTTTAAAATTAGCAGCTGGGTTATATCCTGCAGAGCAAGGGAGTATCACACTAGATGATGTCGATATTCGCCAAATAGATCCTCATTATTTGCGTAATCAGGTTTTGTTATTAGAACAAGAGCCAAGGTTATTTTTAGGTAGTTTAAGAGAAAATCTTGATTTAGCCCGTATGGATGGCTTCTCTAGTGATCAAGATTTGATTGTGGCACTGAAGCGGTTTGGTTTGGATAAAGTTATTAAAAAGCATCCTAGGGGATTAGATATGTCCTTGGGAGAAAATGGGTTAGGTCTTTCTGGTGGACAAAAACAAATTGTTGCTTTGGCTAGAATGACGTTGAGAAATCCCAAAATTGTTTTACTTGATGAACCAACAACGGGGCTTGATCAATATTCAGAAATTCAGGCATTAAATGCCATTTCAGCATGGTGTCGCTCAAAGACATTATTGGTTGTTACTCATCGACCTCAGGTACTGAGTATTGTCAATCGAATAATTGTTGTTGATAACGGTAAAGTTGTGATGGATGGTCCCAGAGATGCGGTTTTACAGCAGTTAGCTAAAAATGAAACAGAAAAACAAATAACTGCTCACTCAAAAACCAAAATAGATAAGTAAGATTGGGAATGTGAAATGAATGAACTAAATAAAAAACACCTGATGCCTTCAAGTCATACTAAAGAGGTTCTTTCTAATAAGGACTTAGCACTTCTAAATGACTTGCATGCAGCACTTCAGAATGAAAAACATCATAAAAGTTTTATGATGATCACAATATTGCTGATCTTTATGGTTATTTTCGTTATTTGGGCATGGAATAGTAATCTTGAAGAGGTAACTCGTGGTCAAGGCAGTATTATTCCTAGCAGTCGCGAGCAGATAATCCAAACATTGGATGCTGGCATATTAAAAAGTATGCAAGTTAAAGAAGGGGATATAGTTGAAAAAGGTCAAGTATTATTAACGCTAGATGATACTCGAACATCGGCTATCTTAAGAGAAAGTGAAGCAAAAGTTGCTAATCTAGAAGCAATACGAGCACGACTTAAAGCGGAGGCTTATTCTACTGAGCTTAGCTTTCCAGAAGGTTTATCAACAGAATTAGTAACTCGTGAAACAACAGTATACAAGATACGTAAAGACGCATTGAAATCAGGAATAGACAATTTACAACAAAGTAAAGCATTGTTAGACCGAGAAATTTCTATCACTAAGCCAATAGTTGCACAAGGTGCAATGTCTGCTGTGGAATTATTAAGAATGGAGAGGCAATCAGCCGATATTCAATTACAAATAGATGAAAAGAAAAATAAATATTTAACTGAAGCTGGGGCTGAATTAGTTAAAACAGAAGCGGAATTAGCTCAAGCAAGGGAAAATATGGCAGGGCGAGCTGATCCTGTTGAACGTGCTTTAATACGTGCACCATTAAGAGGTATTGTGAAAAATATCCGTATTAATACAGTTGGTGGAGTAATTTCAGCAGGGCAGGATATAATGGAAATTGTTCCTTTAGAAGATCAGTTATTAGTTGAAGCTTATATTAGTCCTCGAGATGTGGCCTATGTACGTGCTGGTATGCCTGCATTAGTAAAATTGACTGCTTATGATTATGCGATTTATGGTGGGTTAGAAGGCGTCGTGACTTTGGTAAGCCCAGATACATTGCATGATCAAAAAAGACCTAGTGATTTAAAACTTAATCAAGATGAAGCTTTTTATCGCGTATTGGTCACAACTCAAAGTAGTCATCTTACGGATAAAAATGGAAAAGAGCTTCCTGTTATTCCGGGTATGATCGCCAGTGTTGATATTAAAACAGGTGAGAAAACGGTTTTCCAATATTTGATTAAACCTATAACAAGAATGAAGCAGGCATTACAAGAGCGGTAATAATTTTTGAGGTCATAACTATCATAGAAGCAGTTATGACCTGTTATCAAGCTATTACTTGTATACTATTTATTAAATTTAAATATTTTTTAAATGGATATTAAATAAATTATTATACTCTTTATTTACTTATAATATAAGTAAGAATGAGGTGCTATTTTTAGCATGTATTATTTGATAAACAATAAGGAGAACTATATCTAAAAAATTTTTTGACATAATATTATAGATAGTTATTTGATGTTTTTTATTTATAGAAAATAAAATTTAATTATATAATCTGAGTGTATGTATAAAAATACTCCTATGGTGAGTATTTTTTTTATTGCTAATTATCACTTATAGTAAATATACTTAAATTAAGAGATATTTTGTTTAATTTTTGTTGTCAAATAAAACATTAATTTAACATTTTCTTGTGTTTTTATTTTTCATATGTATCAAATTGTAACTAAATGTAAATATGTGACTGAGTAGTTCTTTTTTAACTTATTGTATTTCATTGTTATTTTGTTTTTTATGGGGAGTGGGAGCTATTTTTAATAGGAATTATAAGAGTAAATTTATCTTTTTAATTTTAAATAACGATTTTACATAATTCATAATAAACTTTATATTTCTACTATAAGAAATACTTGTTCTTTAATGGCTCATGTAGGTGAAGATTATGTATGTCGTGTATAATGAACTAAATAGTCGTATCGGCGCTTACATTAGAAAAACACGGAAAGAAATGGGGATGTCGGCTTTAGTATTAGGTGAGAAATTAAATATGAGTCAACAGCAGATATCTCGTTGTGAAAATGGAAAGACTAATTTAACTTTTGAATTTATTAATAAAGTCCTTGTTGCTTTAAATAAACAATGGTATCACTTATTCAATGAAGTTATCTATCAGTTTGATCATGAACAGTTTATATACATCATAAATAATGAAAGAAACTATCAATTTATTCTATCTGAAATGAAAAAGTAATTTTAAAAATAATATTTATTATTTAACACTATAACATTCGTTATAAACGTAATCATAGTATATGGGAAATATATATTTTATGCTCTAGATATTGATGAAATCGACGTTATAAATTTAGCAATTTATTATATTTTATAGTTTATTATAAAAATATTTCTTCAAGGTGAATGTTCTTGTTTTTTATAAATTAAAGGATACAACCTAATGAGCAATTTTAAGTATTATTTTTTTCTAATTACTTTTACATCTGAATTTATTTATGCGGGTGGATCTTTACAACTATGTAATAAACATATTGATACATATGGTTCTTCAATAGGCTCTGAGAGTTATAAAAAAGATTTAACACATTATTCTTCTGTTACAAAAATAATATGTAATACAAATGATGATGCTCGTTTTTCTTTAAATTCAGAGGGAGATGGATTAGGACAATATGGTTATGATGCATCAAAAGCCCAAATAAAAGGAATGGCTAGTGGTAAGATAACAATAAGGTCTACTGAAACAACGTTTACTGGTTATTCTAAATTTCAAAATAATATCAGTTTAGATAATAATAAAATATTTAATATAAAAGATGGCACCTTATCTGAGAATAGTAAGGAGGCTGTAAATGGTTCTCAATTATTTAAAATAGATAGTGTTAAGGCTGATAAGGTTTCTTTAAACAATACAGATAAAAATGTGAGTGAAAATGCTGATAGTATTAATAAGTTAGATGAAAATTTAAAGAAAACAAATCAGCAAATTGAAATTAATACCACAAGTATTAATAAACATAATATGGAATTAAAGGAATATAATAGCGCTATAAAAGATATAGATTTTAAAACGAGAGATTTAACTAATACTGCAGATATATTAAGTAAAATTGCAATAAAAACTCAACAAGATATGAATGAGAATACTCAATCGATTAGCAGATTAAATCAAGATAAAGCGGATAAAGCACAGCTAGCAGAAACAGATAAACAGGTAGACGCAAACGCCCATAATCTCGCCATGCACCAAACCCATATTGAGGCTAACCGAGATGCGATCAACGGGTTAAATCAAGATAAAGCGGATAAAGTACAGCTAGCAGAAATGGATAAACGGGTAGACGCAAACACCCATAATATTGCTACTTATCAAAATAGTATTGATAACAATACGCAGGCGATCGATTGGTTAGATAAAAATAAGGTTGATAAGGCACAATTGATAGAAACAACCAATTTAGTAAGAGAGAATACAGCCGAAATTAATAGTAACAGGGAAGCTATAGACGATATAAAATCGAGTAATATTCTTCAAGAAAATTTAATTAATCATCGCACTGATAACCTAATAAATTTAGAAAAGATCTCTCGAGATGAAGGGGATAAAAGAGTCCTAACTAGTTCAAAAAGTTATACGGATAGTCGGTTTAGTTCGGCTATAAGCTATGCGGATGATAAATTCGGTCAATTAGATAATAAAATTAACCAAACGGAAAAGAAACTCAATGCAGGTATTGCAGGTGTAACTGCCATTTCTTCAATTCCATATGTGTCAGAAAATACTTTTTCATATGGAATGGGAGTAGGTAACTATCAAAATGGTAATGCGATTGCTGCCGGAGTTCAGTTAAAAACTATTTATAATTCGAATATTAGGGTCAATATATCATGGGATTCATCAAGTAATACTGCATTAGGTGTTGGTATCTCTGGGGGGTGGTAATTAAGAGATCACTTTCTTACATTTTTTGAAGGTAACATTTTATATCTACATATTGAATAAAGGAGTTTGATATGCAAAAGAATGTGGTTATTTATTTTTCAGGTTATGGTCATACACAAAAAATAGCTGAACATATTGCAATAGGTGCTGATGCGTATTTAATCAGAATAAATGAAAATGGTGACATTTCTCAAAGTGAATGGAATATCTTGGATAATGCTAAATCTATTATTTTAGGATCCCCAACATATATGGGCGGTATTTCATGGCAATTTAAAAAGTTTGCAGATAACTCCTCGAAAAAATGGGCTGAAGGTAAATGGAAAGATAAAATATTTGGCGGATTTACAATAAGTGCAAGTTTAAATGGAGATAAACAAGTTACATTAATTTATTTACAAACTTTAGCATCTCAGCATCAAGGAATATGGGTTAGCCTTGGAATGCCACCGTCAAATACAACAAAATCAACAAGAGAAGATATTAATTCACTAGGTTCTTCTATTGGTATGTTTGCACAATGCCCATCAGATGCAGGAACTGATTTTATTCCTAAAGGTGATATTATAACAGCTGAAGAATATGGAAAAAGGATTGCTTATATTGCAGATAAGTTATCTAGTTAAACTAATAAAATAAACATATTGAAATTTTTTGTTAATTAATATTGGTTTTATTTTATTAAAAAAGAGTTTAGTTCTATTTTTATAATAATTTAATTTATCCGATTATATTTATATGATTATTATACTCAACTAGTACAAGTTGAGTATTCGTATTCTAGTGATGTATTACTGTCTATTTCGGTGAAGAGGTGATAGAGACGCTAACTACTGCGCTAAGATTATTGCCTTGACTCGTTATGAAAAAAGTTGGTTTAGCGTACTGGCAGAATATCTGATCATTTACGGCTACTCTGAAACTCATGAAAAGTTAGGCATGGTAACACCAAAGATCTTACAGATGATTGCTTTTGGTCTTCTGTTTTTTAAAATCAATAGCCTGATCCTCTCATGAGATATGAGAACGATCGTAAACACTGTAGACAGGCATCAACAAAAATGAGGTCAAAAATGAAGAGCAGATTGTATCTTGGCGTAACACTGCTACTTGTAGCTGGCGTTTGCCAAGCTAAGAATTATGTTATCGCCTATACCGACAATATTCATTCATTACAGGATGCAGTACAGGACAGTGTGTGGACTAAGGCCAGCTTGCTAACGGATTTTAGCTTTCCTTGGATAGATATGCCAGCACCAAAAACTGAATTTCGTGCTCTTTGGACGCCTACATCCATCTGGTTTCGTTTTGACGTTGAGGATCATGATATTCAAGTGGGTAAACAGTTAGATAAGGATGAGGCTGTGCTGGCTTCCGATCGAGTGGAGCTTTTCTTCTCCACCGGTCAGGCATTGCAACCATATTATACTGCAGAGATTGACTCACAAGGTCGGGTGTTCGATGCGAAAGCTGAGTTTTATCGCAAAGTTGATCAGACATGGAACTGGCAGTCATTGGAAACCATATCTAGCTTAACGCCTAATGGTTATAGAGTTGTGGGAAAATTCGATCTTAAAGAGTTGGACGTACTTAAGCTCTGGCAGGATCAAGATCATAAAACCTTGATGTGTGCAATTATGCGTGGGGAATTTAGTGCTGATGGACAAGGTGGACAAAAACGGGAGTGGATAAGCTGGATTAAACCAGATTCTGTAAAGCCCGATTTTCATATACCTTCCGCTTTTAGTACCTGTTCTTTGGTAAAATAGACGATCTTTAGAGAAGTCAGTTATGAAAAAGACAAAGAAATTTTGTGCCACCGCATTGCTCTTCAGTACTTTCAGTGTTGTATTTTATGTGCTTCCAGTGCAAAGTCAGCCAGTGGAGAATACTCTGGTTGTTGCAACCTATAATATTGATGGTAAAGTTTATGGTCGCGCTGCAGAGCAAAGTCGCCTACTAGAAAATCTGAATGTTGATCTTGTTGGACTTCAAGAAGTTAATCATCACAATCGTCGTTTTAAACAATTAAAAAGCTATGACGCATTGGAATATTTTAACAAAGAATATTTTAAGCATCAGTTCTTTGGTGAGATGTCGATCTTTGCTCATGGTGGCTGGGGAATAGCCCTACTTTCTCGGTATAAAATAAGTAATACAAAAAATATCCACTTGGTCAGTGACGAAACCTCTGTTTATAAGGATGAAGTTAACCAAATTTTTGCCAACTACGATCCTAATAATGCGGAGAGTGTGAGAGCATTCGATAGCCTTTATGAACCAGATGGTCCTATGCACAACGGTGCGGTTGCACCTAAATCTTATATTCATGCAGTAGTGAATAAAAATGGTATGAATATTGATGTTTATGTGGCGCATCCTAGTTTTGAATCTATGGCATTGCGCCAGCAACAATTTAAAACGATCCTAGAGGATATGGACAATTGTAATGGAAAATATAAGATCTTGTTGGCGGATACCAATGCGGATCAAGATACTCATGAATTGGATATATTCAGAGCTAATTATCGATTAGCTAATGGAGGTGAATATGGCTGGATTGAGACCTTTCATGATAAAGATCCGATGATGAAAGTACTCAGCATCGATAATATAATCGTTTCAAAAAATATTGAAATATCTGATGTGAAAGCTATTCAATCGACGCTTTCGGATCACTATCCTTTGGTTGCCACGCTAATCCTTAAGTAGTTCTATTATTATGGGGAATAATTTTTTTCCCCATTTTAGCAAGATCTGCCATAAATCTGTGCTCAATATGAACTGTACTTCAATATGTTTTTTCTTGTAATTTGAGGGAAAAATAACTTATATAGAAATATCATTTTTTCTTAATTGAGATACACTAAATTGATATTTTATAACTATTACGATAGTTTTTTGGCGATAGACTATTTATATTTTATAGAGTCAGTGTAAATTATAAACTTGTTGCCAAAACTATCTCATTTCTAGTATTTAGCTTAATGATTCAAATAAATAAGCATTTAAGAATTCATGACTAAATGAATTATTAAATCTTCTGATGTATTGATATGAATATTTATAAAGTACCTTAACTATATATTAAGTATAGAGATATTAAATTATTTTATTATTAGTAATTTCTAGTTCATGTTGAGGAATATCAAACATCTGCGCCATAAAAATAGAGATAAATATATCTAGTGGCTGATTAGAGCGGGTTAGTTTTGCTTGCATTATTGCTCCTTGCCAACCCATCCAGAAAAAAATAGCCATTTGTCTACAATCAATATTTTCAGCTATAAACTTATATTTTTGTGCTTCTAGAAGATAATTTTCTACCTTTTTCTGCCATCCAGAAATCACATTATTCAGTATTTTATAATAGCTAATGGGTAAATTAACAATCTCTTGTATGAGATTACTTACTAAGCATCCTCGTTGCCAATGATACTTTTCCATTTCTGATTTTATCATGTGACAAAATGCTAATAGTCTTTTGGGGAAAGGTAATGCAGTATAAGACAAATAGTTATCTAGTTGCTTAGAAATAAAGTTGTCATAATGTTGGATGACGACTAAACCAAATTTTTCTTTACTACCAAAGTAATAATAAAATGATCCTTTCGGGATACCAACTTTTTCTAATATCTTACAAATGTCTGAACTGATATAGCCTTTTTCAGCAAACATTTCTATACCACTTTGAATAACTATATTTTTTACATCTGTATTAGGACTATGATTTTTGGGGGGACGTCCTCGTTTCGGTTTGGTGATTTCTGATATCATCATTTTGCTATCTCCACGACAGGGGAGCATACAGGTAGCTTATTAAGTACCTGTCAATGCTGATTATTTTGTTGTGAGAAAAGTCCCTCCCGCTGAAATTTTATGCGGGAGGAATATAACGAATAGCGTGTGTTATTTTGTCATTAGGTCTTGGTTTTGTTTCATTTCAAATCGTGGGGAGACAAAACCATATAGTGTCCATCCCAAGAATGTGGCTAATGCCCCCCACATTACGGCGTCTTCACCAGATGAATACAGAGCATAGAAACTATAAATCGCCCCAATGAATGCGATGATATTACTGGTTCTCGCTTTATGAGGTTCCACTTTGGCGACTTTTTGTAAAATAATCATTGCCGCCATAGAAAGGATGTAAGGAATAATATTAGTCACAACTGCTAGATTGACGAGTACATTAAACTGTTTATTTAGTGATGGGCTGATGGTCATCAGTGACAGTGCAGATTGAATAACAACAATAACTAACATTCCTTTTACCGGGGCATCAGCTTTGCTAACTGCAGAAAATATTTTTGGAAAATAACCAGAATCCGATGACGCCTTAAATACTTGTGCGATGGTGAACTGCCAGCCAAGTAAAGATCCACAACAAGACATAATCATTAGCGCCATAATGATTTTCCCAACACCTGGGGTAAACATTTGGGAGAAGGCTAAGCCAAATGGCGCGGTAGAGTTTGCCAGATCCATATTTGGCACAATACCTGCGATAACATTTGTTGATACGATATAAATAACGGCTGCACCTAATGTGCCACCTAATACAGCAATAGGAACATTCTTTTCAGGATTTTCAACCGCTTCACTATTGGCACAAGCTGATTCCATACCTAAAAATGCCCATAAGGTCATAGCAATAGAAGAGCCTACGGCTTCAAAGAATGGAAAATTATGTGGATTCCAAGAGTTAATGTATTGTTCAGGATTGAACCACCACCAGCCAATAATTGAAATACCCACAACAGGGATGATCACCCCCCAGACAGTGATGCTGCTTATTTGTCCAGTGATCCGCGCACCACCAAAATTTGCTATTGTGCAGATCCACAATACAACAATCGTTGCAATACAAATACCTAACGGAGTCATTGTCGCATCCATCAGTTCGGCACCATAACCCACAGCAGAAATTGCGATAGCGACATTGGCAATTAACAGGGAAATACCATAGGTATAATTGGCCATAAAATTCCCCGATTTGCCAAAGGCATACTCGGCATACCCTCCCATTCCTCCGCTACGACGGCTAAACATACCGCATTTAGCAAATGCATAGGCCAGAGCCATAGAGCCGACTGCAGTGACAATCCAAGATAAAATAGAAATGGTTCCTACTTCGGCTAGCTTGGTCGGTAACATAATAATACCGGAACCCATCATATTCACCGCAGTTAATATAGTGAGTTGCAATACACTCATTTTATTTTTTGAAGTACTCATCGTTTTACTCTCCGGCTGACGGAGCATGCTTATTCACACTCCGTCACGCATAAATTAATTAACTTAGTGCTTAATTACATAGCCATATGCCCGCAGACGACCGTCCTCATCATTGCGGATATATACACCTTGTAATTCCGGTGAGAATCCCGGGAATAGATTAATTCCTTCTTCTAGCGCTAGAAAATATTGCTGTACAGAGCCACCCCAAATTTCCCCTGGTACTACACACAGTACTCCTGGTGGATAAGGTAGAGCACCTTCGGCGGCGATACGGCCTTCAATTTTTTCCACGGCAACTAACTCCACCTCGCCACGCACAAAAGCGATATTGGCTTCTTGAGGTAACATACTGACTTGTGGGAAATGTGATTTACGGAACATCTCTTTTTGCAGTTGTTTTACATTAAATTTCACATACATATCATGCATTTCTTGGCACAATTGACGGATGGTGTATCCTTGATAACGTGTTTGGTTGGCATGATATACTGATGGAAGTACCTCTTTCAGTGGGGCATCTTGTTCCAGTAATTGTTCAAAGCGAGCAATTTGTGCGACCAGATGCTGCATTTTCGCCATGCTTTCTGCAGGTGTTAGCAGGAATAATATGGAGTTAAGATCGCATTTTTCAGGAATAATGTTATTTTCACGTAGATAGTTCGCCAAAATGGTGGCAGGAACACCAAATGATTCATATTTTCCTGTTTTGGCATTAATACCTGGGGTGGTTAGTAGTAATTTACATGGATCAACAAAGTATTGATTTTTTTCATATCCCTCAAATGAGTGCCAGCGCTCTCCCGGAACAAAATTAAAGAATCGGAGATCATTGGCAATTTCATCAGTATCAAAATCTTCCCATGCACGGTCATCGATAGTTTCTGGAATAAACGGGCGAATATGTTTACAGGATTGCAGGAGTAATTTACGGGTTTCAATCCCTGTTTTTACGCAATTCATCCATAAACGTTTACCTGACTCACCTTCATGCATTTTGGCATTCACATCCAAAGCTGCAAATAATGGGTAGAATGGACTAGTTGAGGCATGCATCATAAAGGCGTTATTGAGACGTTTATGATTTACATAGCGTTTTTGACCTTTAATATGGCGATCTTTTTTGTGGATCTGTGAGGTTTGAGAGAATCCCGCTTGTTGTTTATGTACAGATTGTGTAACTAAGATCCCCGGATCGTTTTCATTCAGTTCAAGTAGAAGTGGAGAACAATCTTTCATCATTGGAATAAACTGTTCATAGCCCACCCACGCGGAGTCAAATAAAATGTAGTCACATAAATGTCCGATTTTATCGACTACCTGACGTGCGTTATATATTGTTCCGTCATAGGTACCTAATTGGATAACGGCTAGGCGGAAAGGGCGCTTTTCATTTGCACGTGTAGGGGCGACTTCTTTGATGAGTTCACGAAGATATTTTTCTTCAAAACAGTGAGCATCAATCCCACCGATAAACCCAAATGGGTTACGTGCAGCTTCAAGATAAACAGGCGTTGCTCCTGCTTGAATTAATGCTCCGTGATGGTTTGATTTATGATTATTACGATCAAATAATACTAGGTCATCTGGTGCCAATAAGGCATTAAGAACGACTTTATTGGAGGAAGATGTACCATTAAGAACGAAATAAGTTTTATCGGCATTAAAGACTTTTGCTGCATGTTGTTGTGCGGCACATGGGGCACCTTCGTGGATCAGCAGATCACCCATAGAAACATCGGCATTACATAAATCAGAGCGGAATAAGTTTTCACCAAAATACTCGACAAATTGGTTACCTAGAGGATGACGGCGGAAAAATTCACCTCCTTGATGCCCAGGACAATCAAAAGCTGAATTTCCTTGTTCAACGTATTTTTTTAAGCTGCCGAAAAAAGGAGGTAATAGACTCTCTTCATATTTTAACGCTGCAGTTTCTAGTTGTTTATTATATAACTCACTATTTTTTTTATTTAAATCAATTACACCAGTTAATCGATTAATAATATTAGCAGGGATAACTTCATCTTTATTAATAACGGCAAAAATAGGCTGTTCAAAGCTATTTTTTTCAATTAAATTAAGCTTTCCATTCTGAATGTCATCAAGTGAAATAATAATCACGGCAACATCAGAAAAATCAGTATGTAGAATATCGACACATTCACGGTGGGTTGAAATATAGTCAGACATATCGTAGCTGACCGCTATTTTATAACTTTTCATTTTTAATACCTTTTTTTTGGTAAAAAATTCCCGCTGAAATATTAAGTAAAAATATTTCAGTTTTTATTTTTATAAATGCGAGTTTTTTCCCTCGATAGAGTGTCGAGTTATAAAAATCACGTTTATATTTATGTCATCACGTATAAAAATAATGTATAGAATGATGGTTTTTATAATTTTAGTAATATGTTTTTAGCAAAATTACCAATAATAAGAACTAATTAACTGCACATTACTATGCATAAAAACCAGGAATATGAATGATCAATAAGAATTCATTATAGTCACATAAAATGTGATTTATAATGGTAAAGAGGTTGACTATCCATACGCTGGTAATATGCAAACCACGTGATGGATGCCAATAGAGAGATTATCTTTGAGCGTTGAAAAGATTAAAATCAAAACATGAACGATGTGAAAACATCATTATATGTGTAATACGTCTTATATGTGGCCAAAATCGATTATTATTTTCCATTTTCGCATCCGTTAATTATTAAGACCTATATAACAACTATAAATTAATATAATTAAACACCCGAATTATACTGTGATATAGATCAAAATATATCATTTTAAGAATAGTTTTGTCTTTAATTAATATGTTGCTTGTTAATTATTTGTTGTTTTGTTTTTAATAAGAGAACTTATAATTAATATAGTCGCTAAGTCTATATTATAAATAGCAATATAATAAATATAAAATATTTTCATTATGAATGTATAGGGTTGGTTGTTTGTATAAATATAATAAATATTTTTTATTTTGATTATAAAACTAGTGATAATTGGTGGTCTGATAGCGTTCTTGCTAATCAGTGAATTTAAAAAATGATATGTCACAGTTAAATACATCATCAACACCATTGCCTGCATCACTAAAAAAGCGTGGCTTTTTTACCATATTATTGTGGGATATACCTTGGCAGATTATTGGCATTTTATTGGCTTCACTTTTGTTTAGTTTGGTATTGGAATATATCGGTATTTTCTTCTTTTGGGAGAAAGAGGGAGCGCAACATAGTTACCAAATTATGCTGATTGAACGAACTTATTTTGCTGAGAGTTTTACACAAAGTATATTTGTATTCTCACCAGTGATAACAACAATTTATTGGGTCACTGATTTTTCACAAGGGATACAGGATAATTTGCTGAAGATGTCATTATTCGCTATAAAAACGGGTAATGGTGTTACTGATGGGATTAATGTAGGAGCAATAAAAGCGTTCCAAATAGGAGAACAATATTTACTGGCAACATTCTTTGTTTTACAAATAGTGATAATGCGAGTCACTATTCTCGTGCTATCAATTCCATTGTTTATCTTGGTGATAATAGTCGCCGTTGTTGATGGTTTGGTCAGACGTGATTTACGTCGATATGGTGCAGCTTATGAATCTAGTTTTGTTTATCATCATGCTAAGCGAATAATCAAGCCCGCAATTTATATCCTCTGTGTATTGTATTTATCATTGCCATTTGCAGTTTATCCGAATTTCTTGTTGTTGCCTTCTATCTTTTTGATAGGGATAGCTATTTCTGTGACAATAGGGTGTTTTAAAAAGTATTTGTAGGGATTATTCCTTTTTATTAATTAAGATTAAGATGCGATGGAGTTGCTGATGCCTGAGTTAACAATACGAGAGTGTGGTGAGGAGGCAATTAGATTAACTAATGAGTTATTTCAACAGTCTGAGCAATCTTTTATGGCATATTTATTAAATGAATCAGACTTAGCATGGTGTATTGCAAGTACTAGAAATTTTCCGCCAGAGAGGCAACTTCCTTGGGATCACGCAGGACAAACATTTCAAAATGATAATGGATTTAGCTTTTGTTTTAAGTTTTTAGATATGCAAAATAGGCCTGCTGGAGCCTGCATTTGTGAATATTGCTCTGATAATGTATTGAATATTGAAATGATTCAGAACTTTCAAATTAAACCATCTATTCTTGATGGAAATACGCTTAAGTTTATGCTTTATACCATAGTGTTTTTTCTGTTACTGACACAAGGGACGGGTGTACGGCTCATGTTTCCTATAAATGAAAGTGTTGCAACATACTATGTTGAAAAACATGGTTTTCAGGATTTAACTGGTGATGGTTCAAAAGAAATACTTTACCGCTTAGCAGAAGATTTATTAAATTGGTTTGAGCAAAATAACCGCTCAGTTGATAGTGAGTGATTTATGAGCGATACTATAATGCAATCAACATGGCAAACTAAGGAGTTGGGTATGGTAACCAGAAAAGGAAAATCTGTTACGCCTGAGTCTTCGTTTTTCCAAACGCCACACATTATTCAGACTAGAGAAGATGGAAGTACTGTTAGTACTGTTTGTAGTCGTAGTGGAAAAGAAGTGACCTTTGTTACTCCAAAAGGAAAAAGGATCAGAGCATCACAGAATGAAGTTTTTAATGCTTTATTGAAATCTATAAAATCAGTAAATCATTCATAAAATAAATAGTTATTGGATACAAAAAAAGAGAGTTTAGACTCTCTTTTTGCATATCTATGGTGTAGCTAGTGGTTTTAATTACAAAATTAATTTCTGATTACTCAAGCTCTTGATATTTTCTTACGGCAACAATGTGTGTTGAAGGATTAGCGACTGCCTAATTGATCTGCTTTAATCAAACAAGACACTTTAATAATGGAATATAATTTAACTATTGAAGTGTTGAATGAAAAAACGAACAAACCGAGTTTATACTCTTGAGTTTAAGCAAGAAGCGGTCGCATTAGTCTCAAAACAAGGTTATAGCGTCCCAAAAGCGGCAGCTTCTTTAGGGATCACCGATAAATTACTTTATAACTGGAAAGCAAAATTCGACGCTGAGCAATCCGGTAGTAGCTTGAATTCCGATGAGAGAGCTGAACTATTAAGGTTTCGAAAAGAAAATAAAGAACTTAGGATGGAGAAAGAAATCCTAAAAAAAGCAGCGCCCTCCAGCTAAAGGAAACCAAGTAACGTTTAAAACGATTAAGCAATTATCTTCTCAGTTTCCCGTGCAGAAGCTCTGTAAGTTAATGAAAATAAGTCGTTCTGCCTACTACGCTTGGCTTAAACGCCCAGCAAAATTGATCACCGCAGAACCAAAGCTATCTTTGAACAGAGTCGAAATAGCTTAGGTTACATAACGTGACATAAACGGTTATGCAAAGAGGGCTTTAGCGTGAGTGCTTATGGCGTTCAAAAGCTAATGGCTCAGCTTGGCCTAGTCGTCACTCAGCGTGTTGCTTACAAAGTCACCACAAAACGCAAACACAGTGATGCGGTAGTCGATAATTTGTTAAATCAAAATGTTAATCCTCACGCACCTAACGAAGTGCGGGCGGGTGATGTGACCTATTTAAAAACAGGGGAGGGCTGGGTGTATTTAGTCATCGTGATGGACTTATACTCACGCCGTATTGCGGGTTGACACATCGATAAACGAATGACGGCAGATTTAGTTGTGCAGAACAATTAGGGCATGCCAGTATTACATCGACATTAGAATACTTTGATGAAAGTGTTGATAACTTGCGAGATATACTTGAAGCGGAATTGATGTGATAAGAATAACAGGAGGCGTATCTAGATTTGACAGTGATTAGGAAAGAAAGTAAAAGTGACAAATAAAAAAACAGCCTTGATATGAGCAAGACTGTTTAGTTTAAGAGTTTTAACATAAAGTGACTGTGCCAAATTATATTATTTTTCAACTCTTGTTTGCCCTCTCAGTGATTTAACTCACTGACGAACAAAAGAAATATGGTGCCCGGACTCGGAATCGAACCAAGGACACGGGGATTTTCAATCCCCTAGTTAAAAAGCTTGATGTAATTCACTAATGTAATTATTTTTTTTGACTTCTCACCCAGAGTATGCTGAGTGAGAAAATGACCAGAATTGTTCCAATTATATCAACAAAAGGCGGAGCCGGAAAGTCAACCAAAGCCAGCAATATTGCGGGTTTTTGTGCTGATGCAGGGTTAAAAACCCTGTTGATCGACGGCGATCATTCCCAGCCGACAGCCAGCAGTCTGTTTAAACTTGAATATGAAGCACCAAACGGCTTGTTTGAGTTGTTAATGCAACTGACCGATCTTTCCCGGCCGGATACCATCATATCACGCTCCGTTATCCCTAATCTGGATATCATCATTTCTAACGATCCGCATGATCGTCTCCCTGCGGCTATATTGCATGCACCTGACGGCAGAATGCGTCTGCGTAATATTCTGCAACATCCGTTATTCGCTTCTTACGATGTTATTATCATTGATTCAAAAGGCGCGGCTTCGGTGATGCTGGAAACCATTTTGTTAGCTGCCACCGATTATGCTGTCGGGATAATCAAACCTATTTTGCCGGATACGCGTGAATTTTTACGGGGAACACTGGGATTAATCGGCGGGCTGGTGCCGCTGACGGCTTACGGAATTCCCCTGCCGGCAATACGTATTCTTGCTAATTGTGTTGAAGATACGGTGTTAGATCGTGCAACACTGACTGAATTAACTCAGATTATTGACCAAAAAGCGTACCCCTTTGCGGAGTCGATTTCTCTTTCGTTACTGAAAACCGCTGTTCCCAAACTGGAAATATTTAAAAATGGTCATGCACAGGGACAACCGGTGCATCGTCTGGAATACCGGATTCAGCGTAAAACACCGGCAGCCGCAGTCATTATGCATCATCTTGTTTCAGAGCTGTTTCCGGAATGGAAAACCCGTTTTGATGATGTGCTGAAACGGGAGGTGCGTCCATGAATATCAAGGTATTCTCCTGTTTTTTCCCGTTCAGTCTAACCGTGGACTGGCAGCAGATACTGCCAGCCCGATCAGAATTAATGTATTTCCCGGAAAGGATCGTCAAGAGAGTCCGGGCGTTTTTCGACTCTGCGCAAAAAGTCTTTTGCCCCTCTACGAGCTTTGAATGTGCCCCACTCTTCAGTCAGCGCCAGATGTATCTGTTCTGTTGTCATGCCTGCCACCTGAGCTGCCGGCAGGTTATCGCGAAGAATAAGATAGCTGTGAATAGCATTCAGGGGAGTGATATCGGGATTCAGCATTTTCCAGCCATACATTTCAGCCAGCCAGTCACCCAGCCATTGCAGGCGGAACAGACTCTGGCGGGAATTGCTTTCTTCAGTCATTTTCATGGTCATACTCCGGAAGGTTTTGACATACAAGTCAAAACGGGCTTCGCCCGTATCGGTGTTGTTGTCAAAAATGCCAATGTAATCAATGTCGGACGGCAGTTGATAGTTTGTATTCATAAATGTTCCTTTAGGTGTGTTATGGATAAAAATAGGCTGCCTGTACGTTCAGACCGGGGTCGCCAAACTTACCGGTCCGAAAATAGTCGGGCAGTCACAGGGAGCTTATCTCTGACGACTGTTCGTCCGACACCAACAATTCATATTCCAAAAAAAATAATTTATTTACACGGTGGGAACAGGGCATTTCGGATTAACGGAGGGCTTTTCAATGCATAAAAAGTCTTCTTCTGCTGTATTACCTGAAACTCTGTACTCACCGGAGGCGGAGCAGAGCGTGCTGGGCGGGCTGATGCTGGATAATGACCGCTGGGATGAAGTGGCGCCGTTATTACAGGCGGAGGATTTTTGTTCCAGAGCGCATCAGGAAATCTGGAAGAAAATGGCCGCCCTGTGTCAGATAAACAGCCCGATAGATTTAATCACCCTCAGTGATGTACTGGAAAAAGACGGCGTGCTTGAGCGGGTGGGGGGCTTTGCTTATCTGGCGGAATTATCCAAAAACACCCCCAGTGCGGCCAATATTGTCCGCTATGCGGAGATTGTCGTGGATCGCAGCCGTGCCCGTGGTCTGATGATGCTCGGGAATCTGCTGGCCACCCAGAGTGTGGCGGCTCAGGCAAATATACCGGCGTTATGTGAGCAGGCTGAACAGCGGCTGTTTCAGCTGTCAGAAAAAGGGCTGCCCGCTTATTCCCCGTCGTTGCTCGATATTTTAAATAATGTTGTTCAGCATCTGGAGGAGGCATTAAGTGCAAAAGGGATAACCGGTACGCCAACGGGGTTCAGTGAGCTGGATGAAAAAACCTGTGGTTTGCAGGCAGGCGATTTGGTGTTACTGGGCGCACGGCCATCGATGGGGAAAACGGCACTGGCGCTGACCGTTGCACAGAATGCCCTGCGTCTGGCAGAAAAACCGGTCTTTTTTTTCAGTCTGGAAATGCCGGCGGAACAAATCATGCAGCGCTTACTCAGTGATTTGGGCAATGTCTCACTGACGGCTATCCGCAGTGCGTCTCTGGAAGAAAATGACTGGGAGTGTCTTGGTGGTGCCATGTCACAGATTGCCGAATGGGGGGAGCGTCTGGTGATTGATGATACCAGTAATATGACACCTTCCCTGTTACGTGCCCGGGCACGGCGTTACCGCCGTAAAGTGGGTACGCCGGGACTGATTATTGTGGATTACCTTCAACTGATGCGCAGTCCTGAACAGGAAAACCGGACGCAGGAAATCAGTGAAATTTCCCGTAGTCTGAAAGCACTGGCGAAAGAACTCGGGTGTCCGGTGGTGGCCCTTTCCCAGCTAAACCGGCAACTGGAGCAACGTGCAGATAAGCGCCCGACAAACGGGGATTTACGGGATTCCGGCTCGCTGGAACAGGATGCGGATTTGATTTTATTTTTGTACCGCGATGAGGTGTATCACGAACACTCACCGGACAAAGGTGTGGCAGAAATTATCATCGGTAAGCAACGACAGGGACCGCTGGGGACGGTGAAAGTGCAGTTTAACGGGATGTATACCCGGTTCAGTGATTTTCCTCAGGGATATTATTTTTAAGGGAGAGGCGAAGAATGAAAACAGATTTACAGCATAAACTCAGTCAGGCGCTTCTCAGAGGAAATCCTGTCAGTTCCCCGTTATCCGATAATGCCCACGTCAATCCGGTGTCTGAAATGCCGATGATATTAACACTTGAGCAACTTCAGCCAAATCCGGATAACCCACGTCAGGGCAGAAACCCGCGTTATGAGGAAATCAAGAGTTCCATTCGGGCACGCGGACTGGACAGTGTCCCTAAAGTCACCAAAGTACCGGGGAGTGAGTTTTATATCTTCAGTGACGGCGGAAATACGCGCTATCAGATCCTCTCTGAGTTGTGGCAGGAGACACAGGATGAGCGTTTCTTCCGCCTTCATGTGTTATTTAAACCCTGGCCGGGGCGTTTGCAGTGTTTGATTGGCCATCTGGCGGAGAATGAAGTCAGAGGGGAGTTAACGTTTCTGGAAAAAGCACAAGGGATTTGTGTGGCGCGTTCTCTGTATGAGGAAACGCTGGGGAAAAAATTATCACTCCGGGCATTCGCTCAGCGCATGACGGCGGACGGATTACCTGTCAGCATTTCACACATCAGTAAGATGGAAGATACTGTTTCTGTTTTATTACCTTATATGCCCCGTTTACTGGAAAACGGGCTGGGAAGACCCCAAATTGAGCAATTATTGTCCGTGCGTTCGACATTAAAACGGGTAGCGGATTCGTTTCTTTTTCAGTATGACGGGCCGGATCCAGCCTGTGATTTTCTGGGATGTTTTGAAAGGACATGCACAGAAATAGATAACCATGATGTTTTTGATTATGACGTGTTTCTGGATGAACTGATTGGCCGGCTACTGAGGGAGTGTTCTGTTGCCGGTGTGGATTATGAACGTTGGGTATTTGAATTGAAGGTCAATAAAGGCAGACGCAGCACAAAGCCGGAATTGCCTGCGCCGGTGGAGAGTGAGGGTGATACAACAACCGCGCATTCAGAAACCGTACCTACCGGTATGACCTCCGGTTTTTCGGCAGAGGATTTGTTAACGGAGCCCCTATCTTCTGGTTCAGGTCAGGAGGCTTCAGTATCTCCTGTCGTTGAAAAGAAAAAATCCCGTCCGGTTGTGGAGATCCAGACGGATTTATACGGCGGGGCACCTGTGCTGAGCGGGGATACCGACGAGGCGGATATTGAGCCTGTCGATGGCGGAAGTCTGTTTGTCACGAATAACCCGGAGCATGTCACACCGGTGGAGGCGCCCGTCTCCGGTCATGCGGTGACGGCACTGACGTGTCAGGATCTCTGGCCGGTGGCATCACATCTGGATGATATTGAACATCTTCAGACGCAAATTTACCGTACTTTGTTTGAATTAGGGAATGAGCTGGATTTATCTTCCGCCTTTATGGCGGCTTCCGGGGTGCATTCTCCGGGATTTATTACGTTGTCAGCACATTCGGTGCTGGGGCGTGTGATGACGGTTTTCTCAGAACCTGATGAGTCCCATGATGATATTCCGGATGCCCTCAGAGCCCTGCTGACGGGGGGATATCAGCCCGGTATGTCGCCGGTATTGAATGATACCCAGTTTATGACATGGATGAAACTGATGTACTTGTTGCGTTGTTTGTATGCCAAACAAAGAGATGTTGATCCGGATGTGAATGATGAAGAGGAATGGGAATAAAAGCACCGCCTTATCGCCGGAGGCGCTGGCGTGTTATCTGCCCCTGAACCGGGGGCGGGCAAAGACCGGTTATGAGCAGGAAGTGATACAGCGCCTGATGGATATCTGCCGGTTATTCCGGGCCGGGAGCCGGAAATATGAGCATGATAAGGTTTTCCGGTTTTCTGTCCGTCCACCGGAAAATCAGGATGCGGACTGGTGGCGGTTGGTGTTGTTCAGTGCGGAAATTTGCCGTTGCCGTTATGCACTGCGGAAAACCGGGACCGCCGGAGAACCTTATATTGAGGTGTGTTTTACCGGTAAAGGCCGGCAGGCTGAATTGTCTGCGGAATTACTGGGATTTATATGGTCCCGGTATTATCAGAGCCGGCGCCGGGCGTGGCGAAAATATATGCGCACCATGAGACAAAAAGCAGGGGCAGAAGTATTGCTTTCAAATAAAGCCCGTGAGTTATGGCACCGGAATTACGTGTTACAGTGGATACTTACACTCTGGCAGGCTTTCAATAATACAGGAGGCTGTAATGGCGACTCAATTAGCACAGGCAGGGAATCATCTGCTGACAGAACTGGTGATGGAAATAAAAAGCGGAAATCTGCGGCGTTGTGAGGCGCTGGGACTGACGGACAATGAGATCCGGTTACTGAACAGTTTAACCATTGAAGATCTGCATTATCTTTCTCAAAGTCCGGTCTCCATTATTACCTGCCAGATCCACCGGGAGAATTTACGGTTATTACTGACCCGGGCAAAAGAAGTTCACCGTCAAAATCAGATGATTGAACGCTGTCTGAGACTGGGGGCATCCATCGATTTGCTGAATCAGTATTTTGGCATGACGTCACTGGAGGTGTCAGCCCGTCGGCGTTTGTCCGGGATCCGGGGAAATGCTGGCCGTTCACAGCGGCTGTCAGATGTGCAGCAAACGGAATTATGGTATCGCTGGAAAGAGGAGGGCATGCCGGAGCCGGATGATCCGGATTGTCTTCAGATCATGGTGTCCTGTGCCGAAAAAATGAATGTCTCTCTGACCACGGTATGGAATTCGGTTCAGGAATGGCACCGGGACGGCATACTGAATTCAGCTGACAGGGGGAAATATCATGCCGGATAACAGGAATATCAGTCATCATCAATCCGCCCGGATATTTCCGGAATGTGTCACGCCTGTTCCGGAGCATATTCAGCGGAAGGCAAACGGGTTATTGCTACGTTATTTTTCGGGAGAACGACTTTGTAAAAAAGTGAAATGCGGTGGAAAAAAGGGCGGTGTTTACCCGGTATTGAAAATTGATATTGGTGCATTCTGGCGTCTGCTCAGTATGGACCAGGGGCAAAGCTGGAAGCTGATGAGCCATGAACGTTATAACAAGATGATTAGCCGGTAAGGGCAGAATATTCAACATCATGATCCTCAGTATATTGAGACTGCCTCTTTACGGTGCGGTATTTTCACCGGAGGAGGCAGCTATAAGTGTATTCAGGCATGAAATTATTTTTGTGTGGGGCATAAGATGCAATTTCCTCCGGACAGTATTATTCAGTTTTCATTAGAAAAAATGCGGCAGCAACTGCATCACCGGCAACACAGCCAGCCCGGCACGGCACTGCGCAGTGGATTGATTTACGCCGGCAATGTTCATGATGCAATCCCCCGGCAATTATTGCTGGAATCCCGACTTTCCCCGGTTGATAAACTGACCTGGATGATGATCCGCCTTCATGCTCAGCAAAATGAGGGGGCCGTATTTCCGACCTATGATGACTTACAACTCCAGTTAGCCACACCCCACAGCGATAAAGCCTCGCGGGAAACGGTCAGCAGGGCACTGTTAATGCTGAGGCTGACGGGCTGGCTCAGTTTATGCCATCGGGTCAGGGATAAACGGGGGCGTATCAGAGGAAATATCTATATGTTACATGATGAGCCGGTGAATGCATTTGATGCAGAGACATTAGATCCACGCTGGATGGATGTACTGGAAAAAAGTTGTTATCACAAAAATAAGAGTGTGCGGTGCGTGGCCCGCGCTGCGCTGACTGCCCTGAAAACCGAGCCGTCAATGCGACATCAGCATACCAGAATGCAACTCATTGAGCAGCGGCTTGAAAGTCTTCAGACACCGGAAGCGCTGGCAGACAGGCAACGCCGGATACTCAATGGGCAGACGGCACAACTTCATCCGGGTAAACATAAAAAAAATCGAGCCCAGTGTAAAACACCGGATTTGAAAATCGAACTCAGGGAAAAAAATGATGAAAAAAAACCGGGTACGAAAATCGAACTGAGTACACAAACCCAGTCTGATTCAGGGGTACGAAAATCGAACTGTTACGTACGTAATACTTTTACACAGAGTGTAAAAAATACGTACGTAGATCAGGGAGAGCAATATTTATCGGGTACTCAGGTGCAGGGGCTGCATCAGTGGATTGATGAGAATGATCGGCAGATGCTGGAAAAACAGTTACAGGCGTTGCCGGAAGAAGCCGCAATATCGATTGTGCAGCAACTGACACAGGGGGTGAGGACAGGAAGTGTACGTAATCCGGTGGGGTATGCCTTGCAGCTATTAAAGGCAGCCCGTGAAGGGCGATATCACTCCGTTTCCCCAGCAGAAACGGGGATGAAAAGTGCGTCTTTACAGAAAATGTCAGGTACTCCGGATGTATCACAGCACACGCAAACCAAACCGGAGAGAACGGAGAGAAGTAAGGCGTCTCAGGGGGGGATGGGTGCCCCTGATATTGCACGTCAGTACCTTCAGCGTTTTCGCCGTACGCTCATAGGGATATCCAATGAGCAATGAAGGCGTATTCAATAAATCACCCGTGTTTCCACTGGAAACAGTGCTCAAAACTTAACCGGTGTTTCCACTGGAAACAGTGCTCAAAACTTAACCGGTGTTTCCACTGGAAACAGTGTTTAAAAATTGGGTTTTTCTTATCCGGGTAGGAAGGTCCGGAACGCGATATTTCGCTTTCCGTAACGAAATCTGCATCATCGAGAGTAAAGAATTTAACAAGCTATGGAGCAGTCTGGTTAACGATATGGGCATAGAGATATTTTCGTACATATAATTTCACTCTGATATTTACTTTAAACTGATCTTATTGTTTTTTGCCCACTTTCTTAATCTTCCATTAGCGTTGGCGTAAGGCGAAGATGTGTTAAATGAGATCATTCTCCCCATCG
>PPYF01065325.1_pt1 | contig 29464 bp, 21 predicted proteins | sample 1559871 | NCBI WGS metagenome assembly PPYF01 (sample SAMN08240021, study PRJNA423297) | Human gut metagenome, whole genome shotgun sequencing project.
CAGTACCTCTATACAGAGTGTGTAAAATAATGTAGTTTATTTAAACAAAAACTGTCAACCTATTTCAGGAAAAGACAAAGATATGGAGGAAACGCGAAACAGCCGTCTTTTGCCTTCCAAAAGGCCGTGTTTTACCGCCTGAAATGCCACGTTTCGCGCTGCAAAACGTGGCATTTTATATATGGGGACGTGCGGCTGTGGCAGGACGTTATGCAAACACGGCCAGGCACCTTGTATCAGCCGCACGTATTTTCAAGGTATTACTTCTGTTTACCAACTATCCGCCAACAGGTAAAATAGAATGTTTTTAAGCTAAAAACAGGCCGGAACAGCGTATTAGTATGCAGCGTACTACGATTTTTATGAAAAACATTTGGCGCTTTGAAAAATAAAACATACATTTGCAGAAAACGCAAAACCGATGGCAAAAGGACGGAAGGTAAAGCTAAAGGACGTGGCTGAGGTCTTTTCGGGAATATTCTTAAAGACCGACCCTGACGGCGATGTGGCATACTTGCAGGCGAAGGACTGCGACGAGGCCGTCGTCACCCGATACGCCTCGCGCGTAAACCTGTCGCCCAAGGCGCAGAAAAGCCTGCTGCGGCCGGGCGACATCCTGTTCGCTTCAAAAGGGGCAAACTATATCAGCCGGGTGTTTTACGGCGAAGCGAAAGCCGTAGCCTCGACATCGTTTTTCGTTATACGCACTATGCAGGAAACGCTCTCGCCCGAATATCTCTGCTGGTTTTTAAGGCTGCCGGCCACTGAAAGATATTTCAAGACGTTCCAGATAGGCAGCACCACGCCGCTTATACGCAAGAACGTGGTGGACGAACTGGAAATACCCGTGCCCGACCGGCACACCCAGACGCTGATTGTCAACATGTCGCGGCTGGCGCAAAGGGAGAAAAAGCTGCAAGAAGAGATAATCAAACGCAAGCAACTTATATTGCAACAGTTACTGATGAACAAAACAACATGAAATAATGGAAACACCAAAAATCGACCAGGCACAGATAAACAGGGTTGTATGGAAAGCCTGCGACACGTTCCGCGGACTCATTGACCCGAGCCAGTATAAGGACTACATCCTGACCATGCTCTTCCTGAAGTACGTCAGCGATGTCTACAAAGCCAAGTATGCCGAGCATCTTGAGAAATATGAGGGCGACAGGGAGCGCGCCGCCCGCGCCATGAGGCACGAGCGTTTCGTGGTGCCCGAGCAGAGTTCGTTCGACTATCTGTTCAGCCACCGCGCCGACGACAACATCGGCGAGCTTATCGACATGGCGCTGGCCGAGCTTGAAGACGCCAACCGCGAGAAGATGAGCAGCGAGGACGGCAGCAGCATCTTCCGCAACATCAGCTTCAACAGCGCCAACCTCGGCGAGCCGAAAGAGAAAAACGCACGCCTGAAAAACCTGCTTGTAGACTTCAAGGAGCTTGAACTGGCCGAGTCGCATCTTGAGAACAACGACATCATAGGCGACGCCTACATGTACCTGATTTCCAACTTTGCAAGCGAGGCGGGCAAGAAGGCGGGCGAGTTCTTCACGCCTGCTGAGGTGTCAACGCTGCTGGCCAAGCTGACAAAGAGCAAGCCCGGGGCGCGCATCTGCGACCCCACCTGCGGCTCAGGCTCGCTGCTCATCAAGGCTGGAAAGGAAGTGGGCAACAGCAACTTCTCGCTTTACGGGCAGGAAGTGAACGGCAGCACGTGGGCGCTGGCTATGATGAACATGTTTCTGCACGGCTTCGACAACGCCGTGATACGCTGGGGCGACACCCTGCGCAACCCCAAGCTGAAGGAGCATGACAGGCTGATGAAGTTTGACACCGTTGTAGCCAATCCGCCGTTCTCATTGGACAAGTGGGGCGCGGAAGAAGCGGCCAACGACCCGTACAACCGCTTTTGGCGCGGCATACCCCCGAAGAGCAAGGGCGACTGGGCGTTCATCTCGCACATGATAGAGGTGGCACAGGAGGGCAGCGGCAAGGTTGGCGTGGTCATTCCCCACGGAGTGCTGTTCCGCGGAGCAAGCGAAGGGAAGATACGCCGGCACGTGGTGGACGAAAACCTGCTCGAAGCCGTCATCGGCCTGCCTGCCAACCTGTTTTTCGGCACGGGCATACCGGCGGCCATAGCCATATTCAACAAGGGCAAGCAGACTGACAACGTGCTCTTCATCGACGCCAGCCGCGAGTTTGAAAGCGGCAAGAACCAGAACAAGCTGCGCGCCGAGGACATCGGGCACATCGTCTCCGTCTACCGCAAGTTCACCTCCGGGCAGCTTGAAGCCGGAGTGGCCGAGGACAAATACGCCTTTGTTGCCACCCCTGCCGACATCCGGGAGAACGACTACAACCTGAACATACCGCGCTACGTTGACACGTTTGAAGAGGAAGCCGAAATCGACATACCCGCCGTGCAGAAAGAGATTGACGCCCTTGAGGCTGAACTGGCGGAGGTGCAGGCCAAGATGAAGGGGTACTTGAAGGAGCTGGGGTATTAACGAGAAATGAAATCCTATGAGAAAAAGTGCTGTAAAAGAAATACCGCAGGGATATAAAAACTCGCCATTGGGGATAATCCCGAATGAGTGGGAAGTGAAAAGATTGGGCGAAATTTCTCAGATGTTCAGTGGCGGTACGCCGAAATCAACGGAACAAATGTACTTTAACGGAGAAATACCGTTCATAAAATCAGGGGAAATTAGCAATGCAAAGACAGAGCAGTATTTATCTGAATTAGGACTGAAAAACTCTTCGGCGAAATTAATCGAGAGAGGAGATTTGTTATATGCTTTGTATGGTGCAACAAGCGGAGAATGCGCTTTATCCAAAATCAGCGGAGCTATAAATCAGGCAATACTTTGCATTCGTCCAACAAAAGATGTTGACAGATATTTCTTATTGTCGTTTTTGCAGAAAGGCAAAGAATATTATTACAATTCATATCTGCAAGGAGGACAGGGTAATTTGTCTGCGGATATAGTAAAAGGGTATAAAATTCTTACACCTCCACTTCCTGAACAGCGAAAGATTGCGGAGGTGTTAAGCACTTGGGACAGAGCCATTGAGAAGCAAATGCTGCTTGTTGAAAAGCTTGAATTACGCAAGAAAGGCTTGATGCAACAGCTTCTTACTGGCAAAAAACGCCTGCCCGGATTTAGTGGCGGAGCATGGAAGAAAGTGAAATTAGGTGATATTGGGCAGTGCTATTCAGGCTTGACAAACAAAAACAAATCTGATTTTGAATGTGGAGCTGCTAAATTCATTACATATATGAATGTCTTTTGTCATGGGAAAATTGATATAAATATTTTAGGTCGAGTAAATATTGAAGCTGATGAGAAGCAAGAAAAAGTAAAAAAAGGAGATATATTTTTCACTGTATCGTCTGAAACTCCAGAAGAGGTTGGTATGTCATCAGTATTAATGGATGACGTAAATAATACTTACCTTAATAGTTTTTGCTTTGGATTTCGCCTTTATAATAATGAAATATTGCTACCTAAATATGCAATTTATGCTTTTAGGGGAACAGATATGCGCAAAAATATGTATCGGATAGCCCAAGGCTCGACAAGATTTAATCTTTCTAAAGATGAAGTTATGTCATTGAAAATAACAGTTCCAACAGTTCAAGAACAAAACGCAATAGCGGAAATCCTTTCTGTTTGCGACAATGAGATAACTTTAGCCAGGCAAAAGCTTGACACCTTACGTCAGCAGAAGAAAGGATTGATGCAAGTGTTATTAACAGGCAAAAAAAGAATTAAAATATGAATGTAAAGTTACTAATAGAAGAGGTGATTCAAAGTTTAGGTAATAATGAAGATTTTGAATCAGTGAAGAATAAAATACAGATAATATCCAGATTATTGAAAAATAAAGATTTTTCAGAATGGGTAAACAAAGAATTTATTTTTGGATATAATTCTATAGATACACTTCCTGATTACCGAAAATTAAAATTATTGGAAGTGAAAGCAGATTTTATAGTACCAAGTTTTGGTGGCGTGATGAAATATACTAAACACCGTGTTCCTGTTGAAAATTTAGGAAGAGATAAATTCAATAAAATATCATCATGTAAAATTATAGATTCTGTTCCGATATTACAAGATTTATTAAAGAAAAATGGCAGTTTATGTGTCGGTCTTACTCCTAATGAATTATATGATGTTCAAGAAGTATTAAGTGGGTGTCAAATAATGCAGGCTCATAAGATTTTAGGATATTCACAAATTAAAAATATCATCAATTATGCAAAAGGAAAGTTAATAGATATTTTTGTTGATTTTAATGATACACTATTTGACGGAAACTTAGATATAAATAAAAAAGAAAAGGAAATATCAGATATTATTATAAATGCCGGCATTGTACAAACTGGTAATGGAATTCTTAAAGTTGTTAAAAGCAACAGTATAGGTGGAAATAATAATAATCCTAAATTAGGATGATATGGAAATAAAAAATTTGATTGAAAGTATCATCTATTCATTAACAAATGGAGATGACATATCTAATATTATGCTTAAAACACAAGCTGTAGCATATTATTTAGCTAATGAGGACTTTAAAAGATGGGTCAACTTAGAACAAAATGGATATGGTGAAAATGATAATATTCCTGAATATAGAAAAATTGTATGTGGAGTAAAAATCAAAGTATTTGTACCTTTTAAAGGAGAACAGATAATTTCTATTCCCATAAATTCAATTCCAAATAAAGAAATAAATAAACATTTATATTTTATTGGTATAAAGCAGTCATTGAAAGAAATAGAATCTTTAATAAGCCTAAAATGTGAAAATCACCATTTTCATACAAAACTATCCGCTTCTATTTTTGGCTTTTTCAAGCCTGTTCTCAGACCTGATGTTTCAGTACAAGATGCTTGGCAATATGCGGAAATAAGTTCATTGGAAAAGATAATTGACAATGTAAAATCATTATTGTTAAATTTCTTTTTAAAATTAGATAATGAAATAGATTTAAATAAATTAGATAATACACAAAAAATAAATACGATAATGAACCAAACAATAAATGCTGGAATTATAAATACGGGAAGTGGACACATAGAAGTCAATAATAGTACTGTTATTGGTGGAGGTGAAAGTGTTATAACAATGGACAGTGACTTAAAACGTCAAATAGAAAGTGTGCTTAAACAAATAGAAGAAATAAAAGGACACATTGCAGAAGACGAGGCTGATATTGCTAAATATATTTTTAATATACGACAAGAATTAAATAAAGAAAGGCCTTCTGGAATGATTATAAAAACTTCATTAAGAGCACTTAAATCCTTTGGTACAATCGTTACATCAAAAGTAATAGAATTAGGCTTGGATAAATTAATTTCCGCCATTTCACTTTAAGAATTGATTATACCTTTGTTCAAAAGGCCACATTTCGCCCTGCAAAAGGTCATATTTTACACGATAAAAGGCGGCCTTTTGGAAAGCGAAAGGCAACCTTTTGGAAAGTGCATACTAATCTTGAACAGAACTAATCATGAAAAAAGAGTCATTCTAATATGAACAACCCTTTTCCGACCGGGGACACCCCAATCCAAATTCATTAATTGAACGAATAATCAATTAACCTTTTGCAAAGATAGAAGGAATATCAATAAGTAAATCAATATTAGAGAAACATTTAGTCTTTTTTACAAAAACAAACATGGATAGCATTCGAGGCATTTCATTCAAGGAAGACCATATAAGCCAGATACCGGCATTGCAGACGCTGATGAAGTTGGGATATGAATACCTTACGCCCGACGAGGCGCTGGCGATGCGTGGCGGCAAGACGTCGAACGTGCTGCTCGAGGACGTTCTGCGCAGCCAGTTGAGACGCATAAACTCGATACGCGTGAACAGGAACAGGGAGGAACTGTTTTCCGAGCAGAACATTGAGAACGGCGTGCTCGCCATGCGCAACGTGCCGATGGAAAACGGATATGTCAGCGGTAACGAGGCGGTGTACAACATGCTGACCTTGGGCAAGGCTTTCGAGCAGAGCATCGACGGCGACAAGAAAAGCTACACCATGCGCTTCGTCGACTGGGAGCATCCCGAGCGGAACGCCTACCATGTGACCGAAGAGTTTGCCGTCACGCGCACGGGCTGCGCCGACACTTACCGCCCTGACATCGTGCTGTTTGTCAACGGCATACCGCTTGTTGTCATAGAATGCAAGCGGCCCGACGTGAAAGGGGCGCAGGAGCAGGCCGTATCGCAGCACCTGCGCAACCAGAAAGACGACGGAATACGCGGCCTCTACGTTTACAGCGCGCTGCTGTTGGGCATCGGCAACAGTTACGGAACTTACGCCACGACGGGCACTCCGGCAAAGTTCTGGTGCAAATGGACGGAGATGTTCACCTCGAAAGAGGACGAAAGCCTGTACGGACAGCGGCTTTACGGACTTGTGAACAGCAGGCTCGACGCGGAAAAGACAAGCCACCTGTTCGGCGGCCGCTTCCGTTACGTCCGCGCATACTTCGACGAGAGGGGGCGTGAAGAGCTGTTGCCGACGGAGCAAGACAAGTATCTGTACGGCCTGTGCCGGCCTGACAGGCTGCTCGACATGATACACAACTTCACGGTTTACGACGGCGGCATAAAGAAAGTGGCGCGCTATCAGCAGTATTTCGCGGTGAAGGAGATAATAGAACGCGTCAAGACGGTTGACAACGGAAAGCGCCGCGGCGGTGTGGTGTGGCACACGCAGGGCAGCGGAAAATCGCTTACAATGGTAATGCTGGCGCAGGCCATAGCTCAGGAGAAGACTATCCGGAACCCGAAAATCGTGATGGTGACCGACCGCACCGACCTTGACAGCCAGATAACAAAAACGTTCAGGAAGTGCGGCCGCGACGTGGTGAACGCCACAACGGGCAAAAACCTTGGCGAACTGCTTGACAGCGGAACCGACGCCGTCATCACTACAATCATCAACAAGTTTGAAACCGCCGTGAAGCGGATGAAGCATCCGCTGACCGACCCTGACATATTCATCCTTATTGACGAGGCCCACCGCAGCCAGTACAAGGAAATGGCGATAAAGATGGACAAGGTGCTGCCCAACGCCTGCAAGATAGCGTTCACGGGAACGCCGCTGATGAAGAAGGAAAAGAACACGGCGCGGACTTTCGGCGGCATAATCAGGCCGGTCTACACGGTGCGCCAGGCCGTGAACGACGGCACCGTTGTGCCCCTGCTTTACGAGGGGCGGATAGTGCCGCAGACGGTTCACGAGGGGGCTGTTGACGACTTCTTCGCCAAGGTTTGCGAAGACCTGAACGAACAGCAGACCGCCGACCTGAAAAAGAAATACTCGCGCACCGACCTTGTCAACCAGACGGAGCAGCGCGTGTATTCAATCGCGTGGGACGTGTCTGAGCATTACCGCAACAACTGGCAGGGCACGGGCTTCAAGGGGATGCTCGTAACGCCGAGGAAAAGCGTTGCCGTGATGTACAAGAAATACTTGGACGAAATCGGCCTTGTGTCGTCAGAAGTGCTGATAACTCCGCCCGACACACGCGAAGGAGAGGAAACTCCTTACGGCGACACGCCGGAAGACGTGAAGGCGTATTGGAAAAAGATGATGGACGAACACGGCACTCCCAAGAAGTATCAGGACAACCTCATAGCAAGGTTCAAAGACCGGGAGCAGCCCGAAATAATGATTGTCGTGGACAAGTTGCTGACAGGCTTTGACGAACCGAAGGTCGTCGTGATGTACCTTGACCGCAGGCTTAACGGCCACACGCTGCTTCAGGCCGTGGCGAGGGTCAACCGCACGTGCGACGACAAGGAGTTCGGGTACATCATCGACTATTACGGTGTGCTGAAAGAGCTTGACGACGCCCTTGAGCTTTACTCCGACTACGACGACGAGGAACGCCTTGAGTTTCAGGACACGATGCTCGACGTTAGCACCGAAACAGGCAAGCTGCCGCAAAAATACTCAGACCTGTGGGACTTGTTCAAGACCATCGCCAACAAGCGCGACCTTGAGGCATACGCCCGGTCGCTGAGGATGGAAGACCGCAGGCAGGAGTTTTACGAGCGGCTTACGGCATACGCGTCGTGCCTGAAGATAGCCCTTTCAACGCGTGAGTTCCACGACGCCACGCCGGAAGACGAAATCAAACGGTATAAAGACGACCTGAACATGTTTGTGAAGCTGCGCAAGGCCGTCCAGCTGCGCTTCTCAGACGCCGTGGACTACAAGCAATACGAGGGCCAGATACAGAAACTGATTAACCGCCACGTGGAAAGCGGCACGGCAAAACCTATCACCGAACTTGTCAACATCTTTGACACCGAGGCGTTCGAGCAGGAGGTAGAGAAGATTGTAGGCACGGCGGCGAAGGCCGATACGATAGCATCGCGCACCAACAAGTTCATCACCGAGAGGATGGACACCGACCCCGTGTTCTACAAAAAGTTCTCGCAGCTGCTTAAAGAAACCATCGAGGCGTATGAACAAGGGCGCATCAGCGAAATAGAATACCTTAAACGCGTGTCCAAATACAAGGAAGACGTGCTGGCGCACACGGACAAAGACCTGCCCGGCGAACTCCAGCACAACAACGCCGGCAAAGCGTATTACGGAATAACGCTCGAGACTTACCAGCGGATTTTCGCCGACACGGGGCTTGACTTGTGCCAAATGGCCTTGGAAACGACAAGGCGTTTTGACGAAATAATCAACAAAACGTTAGTTATAGACGGGAACGTTCTGGTTGACTGGCAGTCGAAGTCGGACATCATCGGGCGCATGAAGATAGAATTAGAGGACTACCTTATCGACGAGGTAAAGCGCAAATACAACCTCAAGTTCCCGTTTGACGACATGGACGTGATTATCGACGGATGCGTGGACGTGGCGAAGCTATGGATAAAGTGAGCGACAGCATAACCTTCGGAACGGCCGTAGTGGCATATACCGTGACGTTCGCGCCGCGCAAGACGCTGGGCATAACCGTCCGTCCCGACTGCTCCGTAGAGGTGAAAGCCCCGGCTGACGCACAGTTGGAGGACATCCGCCTGCACGTACACCGCCGTGCGGCATGGATATGCAGGCAACAACGCTACTTCAAGTCGCTTGGCGTGCATACCCCCGAAAGAAGATACGTAAGCGGCGAGTCGCACCTGTATCTCGGGCGGCAATACATGTTGCGCGTGGTGGAAAGCGAGCACGCAGGAGTGCATTATAAAGGCAACATTCTCGAAATAGCCTGCCCCCACAAGGCCGACGCGCGCGCCTTGCTGTGCGCATGGTACAGGCAAAGGGCGGAAGTGAAGTTCCGCGAGTATGCCGCTCCGCTCATATCGCGCTTCAAGCGTTACGGCGTGCAGCCCTCCGCCCTGCTGCTGAAGGAGATGAAGACAAGATGGGGCAGCTGCACTCCGTCGGGACGGATATACCTTAACCCACGGCTTGTGTGCGCCCCACGCATCTGCATTGAATACGTCATAACCCATGAGCTTTGCCATCTGGTACACAAAAACCATACAAAGGCGTTTTACGGACTGCTGAAACAGGAAATGCCGAGATGGGAGGAATGGAAAACGAAACTTGAACGCATGATGTTGTGACGGTTCACAACAAGGCGGCAGGCATGGCAACGCCGGGACGTTATGCAGAAAAAGGCGGCCTTTCGTGCGCCGGAATGCCGTGGATTGGCGCACGAAAGGCCGTGTTTTGCGGCTTGAAAAGCCGTGGATTGCGGGGCTGTTGACTGTCAGGCAGTTACAGATAGGGCGTTATTTCCGCCCGAAGTCGGCCGGGATGTCGCCCCACGAGCGCGTGTCCCACTGTATTACAGGCACGCGGAAGGGATGCGTCTTGAGCCATGTCTCGGCGCGGAGGATGATGCTGTGCAGCTGCGCCGTCCGCGCGTTGTGCTCTAATTTGGTTTTGCACTGCGCCTTCCTCACCCACGTTATGGCCGTGAAGCTGTCGCTGTAGATGGTCTTGCGCAGCCCTTTCTGCTCCATGAGGGCGAGGGCGTGGACGATGGCGAGGAACTCCCCGATGTTGTTTGTGCCGTAGACGGGGCCGAAATGGAACACCTGCGCCCCCGTGGCAAGGTCGATGCAGCGGTACTCCATCTTGCCCGGATTGCCGCTGCACGCCGCGTCAACAGCCCACGCATCGGCACTTACTTCCATTGGAAGAGGAAGCACCGTGTCATTACGATAATCGGGAGGATTGACAATTCCTTTTTGCATGGGTTGATTGGAATATATGCCCAATGAGCCGAATAGGCCTGATGCGCCGGCAAGTGGCCCTATTAACTCTTTACTTTTAATTATTACGGCGTACGCCCTCTCCTCCCCTCGGGGAGGTTAGGAGGGGGCTTCATTACATTCTTTCCGGCATTTCAATTCCCAAGAGTGCCATGCCGTTCTTCAATGTCTTCGCCACATTGGCTGCAAGGACAAGGCGGAGCACTTTCTCCTCGTTGCTGTCGGCGCCGAGGATGCTGTAGTCATGGTAGAACTGGTTGAACTCCTTGGTCAGCTCGTAGCAGTAGTTGGCTATGCCGCTGGGGCTGTAGTCCGTGCCGGCCTGGCGCACGGCGGCGCCGTATTCGGCCATTTTCTGTATCAGTTCGGTCTCCTTCTGGTTCACGGGATACGTGCCGTCGAGCGTCGATGGCAGGCTGACGCCCTGCTCGGCGGCCTTGCGCATGATGCTGCGGATGCGTGCATAGGTGTACTGGATGAACGGGCCTGTGTTGCCGTTGAAGTCGATTGACTCCTCGGGGTTGAACAACATGTTCTTCCTTGCGTCGACTTTCAGGATGAAGTATTTGAGCGCTCCCATGCCAACGATGCGTGCAACGTTAGAGCGTTCCTCCTCGGTCATGTCGCTGAACTTGCCTAATTCCTCGCTCGTCTGCCGCGCGTCCTTAATCATTTCGGCAATGAGGTCGTCGGCGTCAACCACCGTTCCCTCGCGGCTCTTCATCTTTCCGTTGGGCAGCTCCACCATTCCGTAAGAGAAGTGTACAAGCTCCTTGCCCCACTTGAAGCCGAGGCGGTCGAGCAGGATGGAGAGAACCTGGAAGTGGTAGTTCTGCTCGTTGCCAACGACGTAAATCATCTTGTCTATCGGGTAGTCGTTGAAGCGCATCTCGGCGGTGCCGATGTCCTGCGTCATGTAGACCGACGTGCCGTCCGAGCGGAGCAGCAGTTTCTGGTCGAGACCCTCGTCAGTGAGGTCGGCCCACACGCTGCCGTCGTCCTTGCGGAAGAAAAGTCCCTTCTCCAAGCCCTCTTCCACCTTGGCCTTGCCTTTGAGGTAAGTCTGCGACTCGTAATAGATTTTGTCGAAGCCAACGCCGAGCGCCTTGTAAGTCTCGTCGAAACCGGCGTACACCCATGAGTTCATCTTCTCCCACAGGGCGCGCACTTCCGGGTCGCCCTGCTCCCACTTTACGAGCATCTCGTGGGCTTCCTTGATGAGCGGAGCCTCTTCCTTGGCCTTCTTTTCGGCCTCCTCGCCGGTCATTCCCTCAGCTGTGAACTTGGCCGTAAGCTCCTTCACCTCCTCGCGGTAGTGCTTGTCAAAGGCCACGTAGTAGTCGCCGATGAGGTGGTCGCCCTTCTTTCCGCTCGTCTCGGGCGTCTCGCCGTTGCCGTATTTCAGCCAAGCCAGCATCGACTTGCAGATGTGTATGCCGCGGTCGTTCACGATGTTGGTCTTCACCACGCGGTTGCCGTTGGCCTGCATTATCTGCGCCAGGCTCCAGCCAAGCAGGTTGTTGCGCACGTGGCCGAGGTGGAGCGGCTTGTTGGTGTTGGGCGACGAGTATTCAATCATCACAAGCAGAGCGTCGTCCGCGGCCTTCACCTCGCCGTAATGCTCGTCGGCGTTGATGTCGGCGAGCAGCGACAGCCACGCCTGCGGCGACACAACGATGTTCAAGAAGCCCTTTACCACGTTGTATGACGCCACGGCCGGCTCGTTGTCAACCAGCCAGCGGCCAATGTCCTCGGCCGTGTCTTCCGGCTTCTTGCGCGAAGTCTTCAGCAGGGGGAACACCACCAGAGTCAAATGTCCCTCAAACTCGCGCTTCGTCTTCTGCAACTGTATCATCTTTTCGGGCACGTCCTGCCCGTAGAGTGCCTTCACGGCGGCCTGCGCCGAGCGGCTTATCTGATTAGCAATATCCATCTTATGCAAATTAAGAGTTAAGAGTTAAGAATTAAGAAAGTTACTTTTTAGCGCGTGCAAAATTACGAAAAAACGCTGACATACAGCGATATCAGCGTGAAAAATCATCGCCGCACGGCAGCCGCCTACGACTGTCCGCGCAACAGCCTCAGCCACAGCGCGTTGCAAGAGGCCGCGTTTTACAATGCGAAAAGCCGCCTTCCACGCGGTGGAAGGCGGCTTTTCGCGAGGCTAACGGCGGCAGGCCGGAAACACGTCAGAGGCCGGGCGCGGCGCGCCTCAACTGCTCCACGTAGTCGTCGATGAACCTCATCTGCGACGGTATGTCGATGCCCTGGGGGCACTTCGGCGCGCATTGTCCGCAGCCTATGCAGCGGGCGGCCTGCCGCAGCCGCGGCGCGCTGCGGTCGTAGCCTATAAGGAAGGCGCGCCTTGCCTCGGCGTAGCGGCTGTCAAGCCTGTCGCTGACAACCAGCCCGTGGTTGACGCACTTGTTGTAGTGGACGAACAGCGCCGGTATGTCAACCCCGTAGGGGCACGGCATGCAGTATCCGCAGGCGGTGCAGGGTATGTTCTTGCTGTCGGCCATGCGCCGCGCCACGTCCTCGAGGAAGCCAAGCTCCTCGCCGGATAGCGGCTCGAGCGGCGAGAACGTGCGCAGGTTGTCCTGAAGGTGCTCCTTGTATGTCATGCCGCTGAGCACCGTCAGCACGCCCGGCAGCGAGCCTGCGAAGCGGAAAGCCCACGCCGCCGCCGAGTCGCCGGGCCGCCTGCGCTTCATATCCGCCAGCACGTCCTGAGTCACTCCGGCCAGCCTTCCGCCGAGCAGAGGCTCCATCACTACCACCGGTATGCCGCGTTCGGCCAGCTCGCCGTACAGGTATTCGGCGTTGGTATCGTCGCCCATGGCGGCCTGCCAGTCGGAATTGTAAGCGGCGGCGTGCCTCCAGTCGACATAGTTGAGCTGTATCTGTACGAAGTCCCAATGCACCGCGGGGTGCATACCGAGCACCTTGTCGAACACGTCTATGTCGCCGTGGAACGACCACCCGAGGTGCCTTATCCGCCCCTTGTCGCGCTCCCCGAGCAGGAAATCCAGCATGCCGTTGTCCATGAAACGCCTGTTGAACAGCTCCATGCCTCCCCCTCCGATGGCGTGGAGCAGGTAATAGTCGATGTAGTCAACCTGCAAGTCGGCGAGCGAACGGCGGTACATGGCCGTCATGTTCTCACGGGACAGGTCGGCGTCGGCCGACATCTTCGTGGCTATGAAATACCGCTCCCTCGGATGGCGCTTCAAGGCCGCCCCCGTAACTTTCTCCGACCAGCCCTGGCTGTACACCGGGGCGGTGTCGAAATAGTTTACGCCGTGGGCGATGGCGTAGTCAACGAGCCGGTTTACCGCCTCCTGGTCAACCGGGTTTCCGTCTTCGGCAGGCTCCGTCCGGGACGGCCACCTCATGCAGCCGTAGCCCAGCAGCGACACCCCGCGCCCCGTCTTGGGGTCGGTGCGGCAGGTCATGGCCCCTCCGGGCGCGTCGGCGCCGGCCCTTCCTCCGCCGCACGATGCCAGCCCCGCGGCCGCTCCGGCAAGTCCCAGCCGCCTGAAGAACGTCCTGCGCGTAATCTCCGCGCCTTTTGATTTGTTTGCCATATCGTAGTGGTTTACATGTTCTTCTTCCTGTATTCCAAAGGCGTCACGCCCGTCTTGCTTTTGAACAGGCGGTTCATGTGCTGCGGATACTCGAAGCCCAGGCTGTAGGCTATCTCGCTTGCCGAGAGCCGCGTGTTCACCAGCAGTTCCTTGGCACGCTCCACCAGGCAGGCGTGGATGTGCTGCCGGGCGTTCATGCCCGTCTGTACGCGCAGCATGTCGCTGAGGTAATGGGGCGACATGTTCAGCTCACGGGCTATGGCGGCCACGGAGACGAACCCCTTGCGGCGGTCGCCTATGTGCTTCCTGAAAGCGTCCCTCACGCGCACAACGATGTCAGGCTCGACGGTGCGGCGCGTATGGAACTGCCGCTCATAGAAGCGTCCGGAATAGTTGAGCAGCACGTCAAGCTGCGAAACGATGATGGCCTGCGTGTGCCCGTCGACGGCCTGGCGGTATTCGTCCTCGATGTTCGCCATTATGCCTTCAACCACATGCCGCTCGCCGTCCGACAGGTGCAACGCCTCGTTCACCTCATAGGAAAAGAATTTCAGCCCCTCAATCTTCCTCCCCAGCGGATGCCTGCGTATGAAGTCGGGATGAAAGGCCAGCATCCACCCCCAGCGGCCGGTGTTGCCGGCGCTTTCGTCCCAGCTGTGGAGCTGCCCCGGGGCAAAGAAGCTCATCGAGCCGCTTGAGAAATCATAATCGCGCCAGCCATACCTCGCATTGCAGGTTGTGCCGTCCTTCACCACCATGGAGTAAAGGTCGAGCCGCACCGGCTTACCCACGGGAACGTAATCCCTCACCTCCGACAGGCGGCAGACGCTGAACAGGGGATGGCGCACGGGAGGGCAGCCGAACAGCGAGGCGTATTCCTCAACCGTGCCGATTGTGATAATGTCGTCGTCGTGCAGTTTCATCTCGCTTGAATACCGTTAACATGGCAACCCGGCAGGCTGCTACATGCGCAAGCCACGGCCACCGCTGCAAAAGTAACACAAACCGGCCTTAAGCCGGTTAACCGAAAAGGAAAAAATGTTATACGTAAAGAGGTAAATAAGAAAGAAAGGCTAATGTGGAAATAGGACTAATGGGCCAAATAGGGCTGATAGCTACGATATTTGCCTTATCAGCCCTATTTGGCCCATTAGTCCTATTTCCACATTAGCCTATCGGCGTGAGAGCACTTCGCGGCGTTCGTTTTCGGGATATTTTTCGATGGCGTAACGCAGCATGGTTCGCGGCATTTCATGCCAGTGTCCGTCAACAAACGCGCGCAGGCGGGCCGTGTCGCGCTTGCCGGCCTCTCGCAGCATCCAGCCCACGGCCTTGTGCATCAGTTCATGCTTGTGGCCGAGCAGCCGCAGCGAGAGGGCGAAGGTGTCGTCGAGCCAGCCGCGCTTTATGAAGGCGTAGGTAGACACGACGGCTATGCGGTTGTCCCAAAGCAGGGGGCTGTCGGCCAGGCTGTAGAGCACGCCGCGCGGCTTGTCAATGAGGTAGGCGCCGACTATCTGCGGCGCGGAGAGGTCAACGAGGTCCCAGTTGTTTATGTGCGCAGTGTTGGAAAGGTACATGTCGAATATCTCTTTGGCCTCTGTTGCCCCGGCGCGCTTCATCTTCTCTACGAGTATTAGCAGCGCGCAGAGTCGCGCCTCGTGCCACTCGGAATCCAGCAGGCCGGCAACGGTGTCAAGCCCGGCGGCCTTGTGGCTCTTGGCCACGCCGCGCGTAAGCGGCACGGGCAGGCCGAGAAACTTGTCGCCCTCGCCGTACTGCCCCTTGCCCGTCTTGAAGAAGCCGCTGAGCACGCGCCGCTTCTCCTCGCTGCCGAGGGCGGCCAGCTCTTTGGTTATCAGCTGGCAGGCTGACAATGAAGGAGCCGACAAGGCTGTTCCTTCTGCCTGGCTGCCTGCCGAAAGCTTTTGTTTGTCTGATGATGCCATGTTTTTTTATCAAAAAATATGTCCCTCGTCAACTTGTCTGCTCGTCCCTCGTCAACTTGTCTGCTCGTCCCTTGTCAACTAAAAAAAACTACTTCCACCCTCCGCCGAGCGCCTTGTACAGGTTGACCTTGGCCAGCCTGCTCTGCAGGAGGGCGTTGTTAAGGCTGATTTGGGCGTCGAGGTATGTACGCTGCGCGTCGAGCAAATCCATGTACCCTATGGCTCCGTTGACATACTGCACGAGTGCGAGCGAGAGGGTTGTCTTCGACGAGCTTTCAAGGTTGTACCGCGTCTCGTATATTTCCTTCACCTTGTTGAAGTTGGATATTGCGTCGTAAGCGTCGCGGAATGCTGTCAGCACGGCTTTCTCGTAGGCATAGGTGGCGCGTTCGCAGGCGGCCTTGGCGGCCTTGTGGCGCGCCAGGTTCTTGCCCATGGCGAAGACGGGTTGCAGGAGGCTGGCGCCAAGCAGGTGGTAGGGCGAGCTGAGCAGGTCTTTCAGCTCCTCGCTCTCGGCTCCGAGGTTGGCCGTAAGCGTGATGTTGGGGAACATGTTGGTGTAAGCCACTCCCACGGCGGCGTTGGCCGCGATGAGCTTCTGCTCGGCCTCGCGCACGTCGGGCCTGCGCTCCAGCAGCTGGGATGGCAGCCCTACGGGCAGGCTGTCGGGCAGTGTAAGCTCCTTTGGCATGGCTGAACGCACGATGTGGCGCGGATAGTCGCCCGTGAGGAATGCCAGCTCGTTCTCCTTAGCGGTGATTTGCCGTTCCAGGTCGGGCACGAGCGTTGCGGTGCGCGACAGCTCCACCTGCGCCTGGCGGTAGGTCACTTCCGATGTCAGTCCGCCCTCGTAGCGTATCTTGGCCAGGTGCTCGCTCTCGCGGCGCGCCGTAAGCGTCTGACGCACGATGTCAAGCTCGTTGTCCAAGGCCACGAGTTCGTAGTACGCCTGTGCCACCTGCGCTATGAGGCTCATGCGCACGGCGCGCTGGTTCTCCACCGAGGCCATGAACTCGGCCATGCTGGCGTCGCGCGCCCAGCGCAGCTTTCCCCAGAGGTCAAGCTCCCACGAGATGTTCGCCTTCAGGTCGAACTGGTTGTCGTCCGAGGGGTTGTCGCCGCCGTAGTTGTCGCGTTCCTTCTCGGCGTACACCCTGAGGCCGAGCGAGGGGAAGAGGTTGGCGTAGTCGATGCGCTTCATTGCAGCCAGCTCCTTCACGCGGGCGGCCGCCATGAGCATGTCCTTGTTATAGTCGAGCGAACGGCGTATAAGCCCTTGCAGGACGGTGTCCGTATATATTTCGTTCCACGAACGGTCGGCCAGCGACGCCGAGTCGGCCCCGGCCATCCCGCCGAGCGTGGCGGGCATTGCGACGTCAGGGCGCACGTAGTGTCGCCCGAGCTGGCATGAGGCCAGCAACAGCAGCGCGGCGGCAAGGCCGGCAAGCGTGCGGATATGCTTCAGGTAATGTGTCATAACGTTCCGTTGTGTTGTATTTCTTTCGTCTTTCCGCCCCTTTTCCCGGCCTTGGCCCTGTACACACGGGTGAAGAAGAACGGTATGAGAAGTATGCCTACGGCCACGGCGGCGAGCATGCCGAAGAACACGCCCGTGCCTATGGCCCTGCGGCTGGCCGCTCCTGGGCCTGAGGCGAGCACCATGGGCAGTATGCCGAGGATGAAGGCGAACGACGTCATGAGAATCGGGCGGAAGCGCAGGCGCGCCGCGTCGAGCGCCGCCCTGAACACGTTAGCGCCCCTGTCGGCCTTGTCTTTTGCGAACTCTACTATGAGTATGGCGTTCTTTGCCGCCAGGCCCATGAGCATCACGAGCCCTATCTGGAAGTATGTGTCGTTCTCAAGGCCGCACACGGCGATGCCGATGTACGCTCCGAAGGCGGCCACGGGCAGCGACAGGAGCACCGCCACGGGCACGCTCCAGCTCTCGTAGAGCGCGGCGAGGAAGAGGAACACGAACATGAACACCAGCGCCATGACAAGCCCCGTCTGCCCTCCGGCCTGCTTCTCCTGGTACGACAGCCCGCTCCACTCAAGCCCGATGTTGTCGGGCAGGTGGGTGCGCACAAGCTCCTCCATCACCTCCATGGCCTGCCCGGAGCTGTAGCCCTGGGCTGCCGTGCCGCGTATCACGGCCGTGCTGAACATGTTGAAGCGCTTTATGCTGCCCGGCCCGGTGGTGTAGCTGGTGGTGCCGAGGGCGGTGAGGGGTATCATGTCGCCGTCGGCGCCGCGCACGAAGTAAAGGCTTATGTTGTCGCGGTGCTCGCGGTAGGGCGCCTCGGCCTGTATGTAGACGCGGTATATGCGGTTGAACATGTTGAAGTCGTTGACATATACCGAACCGGTGTACGCCTTTATGGTCGAGAACACGTCAGACATCGGCACGCCGAGCATCTTCACCTTGTCGCGGTCAACGTCGAAATAAAGCTGCGGTATTTCGGCCTGGAGCGACGACGAGAGTCCTGAAAGCTCCTTGCGCTTCGAGGCGTAATGCATCAGCGTGTCGGCGGCGCGCACAAGGTCGTCGTAGGTAGCGTCGCCGTGCGCCTCCAGCTGCATCTCGAATCCTCCCGAAGAGCCGAGTCCCGGGATTACGGGCGGCGTGGAGAGGTAGAACTTGCATTCGGGGTATCCGGCCAGCTCGCGGCCCACCCCGGCCATGATGTCGCCGATGGTGGTGTCGTCGCGCTGCTTCCATTCCTTCAGTATGACGGTCAGCTGGGCGCGGTTCTGGCTGGTGCCTACGCGCGGACTGGTGCCCGTGACGTTCTGCACGTACTCCACCGAGGGGTCCTGCATGAGGTACTTCACGGCGCGCTCGGTTACGGCGCGCGTCCGTTCGAGCGTGGTTCCCTCGGGCATCTCAAGCTCTACGGTGAAGTATCCCTGGTCCTCGGCCGGCAGGAAGCTGGTTGGCGTAAGGCGGTAGAGTATGAAAATCATGACGAGCACCATGCAGAAGCCCACCCCCACGCGCCTCGGGTTCTTTATTATGTTGCCTATCCCGGCGAGGTACTTGCCGTTGCCGAAGTCGAGCCAGCGGTTGATTGCGCGGAAAAGGCGGTTCTTGGGCTTGTCCTTGTCGGCGGGCTTGAGTATGAGCGAGCACATCACCGGGCTTAGCGTGAGCGCCACGATGGTTGACAGCAGCACGGAGATGACTATCGTCACGCTGAACTGCCGGTACAGCTGGCCTGTTATGCCGGAAAGGAAGCTTACGGGGACGAACACCGCCGCCAGCACCATCGACGTGGCAACGAGCGCGCCGGTGAGGCCGTCCATGGCCTTCTTGGTGGCCTCGTAGGGGCTTAGGTGCTCTTCCTCCATGATGCGCTCGACGTTCTCTACCACGACTATGGCGTCGTCAACCACGAGACCGATGGCGAGCACGAGTCCGAGCAGCGTCAGGATGTTGAGCGAGAAGCCCATGATGAGCATGAAGCCGAACGTTCCTATGAGCGAGATTGGCACGGCCACGAGCGGTATGACGGTGGCGCGCCAGCTCTGCAGGAAGAGGAACACCACGACGATTACGAGCACGAGGGCCTCGAAGAGCGTCTTGTACACCTCGTGGATTGATTCGGATATGTACGTCGTCATGTCGAATGGCACCTCGTATTCCATGCCTTCGGGGAAGGTCTTGCTGATTTCCTCCATGGTCTGCTTCACCTTCTCGGCCACTTCCATGGCGTTGGCTCCCGGCAGCATGTACACCCCGAGCACGGCGGCGTTGCCCCCGTTGATGCCGCTCTCGGTGTTGTACGACTGCGCCTCGAGCGACACCCGCGCCACGTCCCTAAGGCGTATGAGCGAGCCGTCGGCGTCGGCGCGCAGCACTATTTCCTCGAACTGGGCGGCCGTTGACAGCCTTCCCTGGGCCGTGATGGGTATGGTGAAGTCAAGCCCCGTGACGGGCTGCTGTCCGAACACTCCGGCGGCCGACTCGCGGTTCTGGTCCTTCAGGGCGTTCTGCACGTCCTGCACGGTGAGTCCGAAGCTGGCCAGGCGCGCCGGGTCAACCCATATCTGCATGGCGTAGTAGCGGCTTCCGATGTTCGAGACGCGCCCCACGCCGGGTATGCGCCGCAGCAGGTCGAGCACGTTGAGCGTGGCGAAGTTGCTGAGGTAGATTTCGTCGAACTTCGGGTCGTCCGATGTGAGGCAGATGGTCATCAGCTGGCTGGCGGCCTGCTTCTCTATCTCGATGCCGTTCTGCACGACTTCCGCCGGCAGTCGCGATTCGGCCAGCTTGATGCGGTTCTGTATCTCGACGGCTGCGAGGTCGGGGTCTGACGATATGTCGAACGTCACCGTGGCCGAGAACGAGCCTGAGTTGGAGCTGTTCGACTCCATGTACAGCATTCCGGGCGTGCCGTTAAGTTCCTGCTCGATGGGCGTCGCCACGGCCTGCGACACGGTGAGTGCGCTGGCTCCGGGGTACGACGCGCTGATTTTCACCACCGGCGGCGTTATTTGCGGGTACTGGTCGACGGGCAGCATGGCGAGTCCTATCAGCCCGACGATTACAATCAGCACCGATATCACGATTGAGAATACCGGCCGGTCTATGAAGAAATTGACTTTCATTTGTCAGATTGTTTGTTTTGTTTGGCATTGCCACGGGCGTCCTTCCGCCTTCCGGCCACGCGCACCTTCATGCCGGGCGCCAGCTTGTTGTAGCCCTCGCTTATGATGGTTTCGCCGGGCGCGAGTCCGCGCTCTACCACCACCTTGTTGCCGAACTCCGGCCCAAGCTCGATGAAGCGCCGCTCGGCCGTGGAGTCGCGGCGCATCACGAAGACGTAAGCCCCGCCCTTTTCTATGATGAGCGCCTTCTGCGGCACTACGGTGGCGCGCTCCCTCACGTCGAGCAGGGCGTGCACCTTGGTGAACTGTCCCGGCAGCAGCACGTGCTCGGGGTTGGGCATCTCGGCGCGCACGGAGAATGTGCCCGTCTTGGGGCTTACCTGCGGCTCGGCGAAGTCAACCAGCCCCTTGTACGGGTAGACGCTGTTGTCGGCCAGGGTTATGGTGACGAAGGGCTGCCATGAGCGCGACGAGTCGCGCTGCCCGAGGTTGACGTTGCGTTCCTTGCTCTTGAGGTAGTCGAGCGCGGTCATGCTGAAGTCAACGAGCACCGTGTCGCTCTTCACCACCGTGGCCAGCAGCGACTTGCCGCCCGTGCCCACCAGCGTGCCGAGGTCGACGAGCCTCTCGCTGATGTATCCCGAGATGGGCGAGCGCACTATGGTGTAGCCAAGCTCCTGCTCGGCCTGGTCAAGGTCGGCCCGGCTCATTCCCATGTTGGCCACAGCCGTCTCATAGGCTGCGATGGCGTTGTCAAGGTCAACGCGGCTGGCGGCGTTCTGCTCGAACAGCGGGCGTATGCGGTCAAGGTCGCGCTTGGTCTTGCGCACCATGGCCGAGTCCTTGCGCAGCTGGGCGCGCGCCTTGTCGGCCTTGGCCTTGTACTGGCGCTGGTCAATGACGAAGAGCACCTGGTTCTTCCTTACGTACGTTCCCTCGGCGAACGTCATGCGCTCGAGGAAACCCTCAACGCGGGCGCGCACCTCGACGAACTGCTGCGCGCGCACGCGGCCTACGTAGTCGCCGTAAATCTCTACATCCTCAACCCCTACCGGCTCAACGGCCACGAGGGGCGGTTCAGGCTCGGCCTTGCTTGGCCATGTTATGACAACATACGCCACTACGACTACGGCGATGCAGCCGAGCATGAGCGCGATACGCTTCTTGCGGCGCACAAGCTCGCGCCTGGTGAAAAGCTTTCGTATTCTCATTACGTTTTCCTTAAACAATTCTGATGTGATTGTGATAAGATAAGACAAGCCGCCGCTGCGGCGAAACTACATTAATGATAATAACGCCTGACTGGACGGAATATTGCGTGGCGCAGAGATTTTATCAACATTTTTTCCGACAAACAGCTTTTTGAAAGAGAAAAGGAGTAACTTTGCAGGGAGAAAGGCTGGGAGAACTGGGAGAACTGGGAGAACTGGGAGAACTGGGAGAACTGAGAGAACTGGGAAAACCAATAAGCCTAATAAGCCCGACAGACTAATGGCGCAGCTATTTGCCCTATCAGGCTTATCAGCCCTATCAGGCCCATCTGCCCTATTAGCCCCATCAGCCCTATTTCTCCCATAACCCAATTATGAATTATGAATCATGAATTATAAAGCTCTTTTCTTCGACGTTGACGGCACACTCGTGAGCTTCAACACACATGCCATACCGCAGTCGGCCATCGAGTCGATAACGCTGGCGAAACAGCGCGGCGTAAAAGTGTTCATATCCACCGGAAGGCCCATGCGGCTTATCAACAACCTCGGCGCCATAGAGCATCTCGTCGACGGATACATCACGGCCAACGGCGCCTGCTGCGCCATCGGCGGCGAGGTGACAGACTGCCGCGAGATACCAGGACACGAGGCCGAGGCGCTCGTAGAGGCGGCGCGCCGCGAAGGCTTCGCCATGCTCGTGGTGGGCGAAAAGGAGCTTACCGTGGTGAACGACGGCGACGACATCGACCGCTACTTCCGCCGGATGCTCGACGTGAAAGACCTCGGCGAGGGCACGAGCCTCGACACCGTGCTGGCGCAGCGCATAGTCCAGCTGACGCCCGTCATACCCGAAGCCGACGAGCGGCGGCTCATGCCACTGCTGCCCTCGTGCGTGTCGGCGCGCTGGTTTCCGGCATTCACCGACATAACGGCGCGCGGAGCCGACAAGGGCACGGCACTGAAAACCGTGGCCGCACACCTCGGCATCAGCGCGGAGGAGACGATGGCCTTCGGCGACGGCGGCAACGACAAGAGCATACTGCAAGCTGCCGGCACCGGAATAGCGATGGGCAACGCGCCCGACGACGTGAAGGCAGCAGCCGACTACGTTACGGCATCGGTCGACGACGACGGCGTTGCAAAGGCCATAAGGAAGTTTCTTTTAAGAAATTAAAGAAGTTAAAAGGAGTTATCACTCGCTGCGCTCGTTAGAAGTTAAAGCCATTACCTTTGTAGTTGACGAGTGACGAGTGACAAGTGACGGGAACCCAAGGCATTTGGATTTAACCATAAAAACACGGCTTTTGGCCGTGCCAAACGCCGCAAACTGCACGGCCAAAAGCCGTATATTGCAACGCGCTGTGTCACAGCGCGTTGCAAAACAGCCAGCGAAGCGCCCTTGCGGTTACAACCGCAGCAGCGGCAGGCTGTTTTTATTTCAAAACAAAATAAAAACCGGCGGTTTTGCTTAAAAACTGTAAATTCGACGCATAAAAACATTATTTTAACGCGCGAAGGCATGGCGCGGAAAACAAAATGCCGTAAATTTGCAGTCGTAATGACGCAAAAGGAAACAGCAAACAGCCAAAACACATTCAAAATGAAACAAACACCTGTAAGCTTCACCAAGATGCACGGCGCAGGCAACGACTACATCTACGTGAACACCATGCTGTATGACATGCCCCACCCCGACGAGACGGCGCGCCTGTGGAGCGACCGCCACAAGGGCATCGGAGGCGACGGACTGGTGCTTATCGGCGCACCGTCGACACCGGAGGCCGACTTCTCCATGCGCATATTCAACGCCGACGGCTCGGAAGCGATGATGTGCGGCAACGCATCGCGCTGCGTGGGCAAGTACGTCTACGAGAAAGGGCTGACGCGGAAGACGTCGGTAAGGCTCGAAACCCTGTCGGGAATAAAGACGCTCGAGCTGCACACGGCAGGGCGGACGGTGGAGAGCGTTACGGTTGACATGCTCGCGCCGCGGTTCGACATGCCGTCACAATATGCCCCGGCGCTGTGCGACGGCGGCGCGGGACGCCTCGCGGCCGGCGGCAGGGAGTTTGAAGGCACGTTCGTGTCGATGGGCAATCCCCACTTCGTAATCTTCACCGACGACGCGCAGACGCTCGACATCAGCCGCTACGGCAGCCTGCTCGAACGCCACGCGGCATTCCCGTCACGGTGCAACATAGAGTTCGCCCAAGTGACGGGCGACGGCACGATACGCACCCGCGTGTGGGAGCGCGGCAGCGGAATAACGCAGGCATGCGGCACGGGGGCGTGCGCCACGGCTGTGGCGGCGGCGCTGACGGGACGCTCCGGACGCAAGTGCGCCATCGTGATGGACGGCGGCACGCTGCACGTAACGTGGGACGAGGCAACCGAACACGTGTTCCTCACCGGCGGCGCGGAATTCGTGTTTGAAGGTGAGAAGGTGAGAAAGTGAGAAGGTGAGAAAAAAGTGAAAAAGTAAAAAGGTGAAACAACCGACAAAGGTAATGGCTTTAACTTCTAACGAGCGCAGCGAGTGATAACTTCTTTAACTACTAAGTGAGCGCAGCGAACGATAACTCCTTTAATAAAAGAAAAATGGCACTGATAAACGAACACTACCTGAAACTGACGAAGAACTATCTCTTCGCCGACATAGCCAAGAAGGTGAACGCCTTTAAGGCCACACACCCGAAGGCCGACGTGATAAGCCTCGGCATAGGCGACGTTACGCAGCCGCTCTGCCCGGCCGTGATTGAGGCCATGCACAAGGCCGTTGACGAGATGGCGAACCACGACACGTTCCACGGCTACGGCCCGGAGCAGGGCTACCTCTTCCTGCGCGAGGCCATCGTGAAGAACGACTACCTGCCGCGCGGAGTGCACATCGACCCCTCCGAGGTGTTCGTAAACGACGGGGCGAAGAGCGACACCGGCAACATAGGCGAGCTGCTGAGGTGGGACAACAGCTTCGGAGTTACCGACCCCATCTACCCCGTGTACATCGACTCTAACGTGATGTGCGGACGCGCCGGCACGCTTGAGGACGGACGGTGGAGCAACGTGACCTACCTGCCGTGCCTTGAGGCCAACGGCTTCGTGCCCGAACTGCCCAGGCACCGCGTCGACATAATATACCTCTGTTACCCGAACAACCCCACGGGCATGGTAATAGGCCGCGACGAGCTGCGCAAATGGGTGGAGTACGCTCTGGAGAACGACACCGTGATATTCTACGACGCGGCATACGAGGCTTACATCCAAGACCCCGACATACCGCACTCAATCTACGAGATAAAGGGCGCTAAGAAGGTGGCCGTTGAGTTCCGCAGCTACTCCAAGACGGCGGGCTTCACCGGCGTGCGCTGCGGCTACACCGTAGTGCCCAAGGAACTGACGGCGGCCAGCATGGACGGCACGCAGCGCTTCCAGCTCAACGAGATGTGGCTTAGGCGGCAGAGCACCAAGTTCAACGGCACGAGCTACATCAGCCAGCGCGCCGCCGAGGCGACATATTCGCCCGAAGGGAAGGAGCAGGTGAAGGCCACCATAGGCTACTATATGGAGAACGCGCGGCTGATGCGCGAGACGCTGGCGGGACTCGGGCTGACGGTGTACGGCGGACGTAACGCCCCCTACCTGTGGCTGAAGACGCCGGGCGGCACACCCGGATGGAAGTTCTTTGAGCAGATGCTCTACGGCGCGCAGGTGGTATGCACGCCGGGCGTGGGCTTCGGCCCCGGCGGCGAAGGCTTCGTGCGCCTTACAGCCTTCGGCGACAGGGACAAGTGCAAGGAAGCACTGCGGCGCATAGCCGAATGGATGAAATAATCAGTCTATGAAAAATTAAAAATGAAGAATGAATAATCCATATAGTTTCAGAGACGACGGATTATTCATTTTTCATTTCAACATTCTTATTCCTCATTTTTAATTTCAACATTTTTCATTCTTCATTCTTCATTATTCATTTTTAATTTCAACATTTTTCATTCTTCATTATTCATTTTTAATTTTTAATTTCAACATTTTTTCATTCTTCATTATTCATTATTCATTTTTAATTGATTATTATTCATTTTTCATTTCTTCATTTTCCATTTTTAATTTTCTTTATTACCTTTGCAGCCGAGTGTTCGAGTAACAAGCGGACAAGTGACAAGTTGACAAGTAAGTCGCCTTGTTTCTTGCCTATTTGAAAAAAGAAACGCCCTTGTTTACTCGCCACTTGTCAACTCGTCAATTAAAAAAATAATGGCAAACTTAAGATTTCAGGTTGTAGAAGAGGCTTTCAAGAAGAAGCCGCTCGAAGTGATTGCACCGGTGGAGCGCCCCTCGGAGTATTTCGGCAAATACGTGTTCAACCGCGCAAAGATGTACAAGTACCTGCCGGCAGACGTTTACGACAAACTTATCGACGTAATCGACAACGGCACGAGGCTTGACCGCTCCATAGCCGACGCCGTGGCAGCAGGCATGAAGCAGTGGGCCGAGGAAAACGGAGTGACGCACTACACGCACTGACTACAAAGCCCCGCTGCTGCGCGCGCTGCACGCAGTGAACGTGGCCGCCACGGACGTTTGCCACTACTTCGACCCCAACGTGAAGAAAGTTACCTGCAACCTCGGCTGGGAGCAGGAGTACTTCCTCGTTGACGAAGGGCTTTACTCGGCGCGCCCCGACCTCATGCTGACAGGCCGCACGCTGATGGGTCACGACTCGGCGAAGAACCAGCAGATGGACGACCACTACTTCGGAACCATCCCCGACCGCGTGCAGGCGTTCATGAAAGACCTTGAGATACAGGCTCTTGAGCTTTCCATTCCATGTAAGACGCGCCACAACGAAGTAGCGCCGAACCAGTTTGAGATAGCCCCCATCTTCGAGGAGACCAACATAGCCAACGACCACAACATGCTCCTGATGTCGCTTATGAAGAAAGTGGCAAGGAAGCACGGCTTCCGCGTGCTGCTGCACGAAAAGCCCTTCGCAGGCATCAACGGCTCTGGCAAGCACAACAACTGGAGCCTGTCAACCGACACGGGCGTGCTTCTGCACGCTCCGGGCAAGACGCAGCGCGACAACCTGCGCTTCGTAACCTTCATAGTTGAGACGCTCATGGCCGTGTACCGCCACAACGGACTGCTAAAGGCCAGCATAATGAGCGCGACAAACGCCCACCGTCTGGGCGCGAACGAGGCTCCCCCGGCCATCATCTCGTCGTTCCTCGGCAAGCAGTTGTCAGAACTTTTAGACCACATCGAGAACAGCGACCGCGACGACCTGTTCAACGTCGAGGGCAAGCAGGGCATGAAGCTCGACATACCTGAAATCCCCGAGCTGCTCATCGACAACACCGACCGCAACCGCACCAGTCCGTTCGCCTTCACGGGCAACCGCTTCGAGTTCCGCGCCGTAGGCTCCGAGGCCAACTGCGCCAGCGCGATGATTGCGCTGAACACGGCTGTGGCCGAGGCTCTTGTCGACTTCAAGCGCCGCGTTGACGGACTGATTGCCAACGGTTCTGACACCACAAGCGCGATAATCGACATACTGCGCACCGATATCAGGACGTGCAAGCCCATACGCTTCGACGGCAACGGATACTCCGACGAATGGGTGGAAGAGGCCAAGCGCCGCGGACTTGACTGCGAGACGAGCTGCCCAATCATATTCGACAACTACCTGAAGGACGAAAACGTGAGCATGTTCGAGTCGATGAACGTGATGAACCGCAAGGAGCTTGAGGCGCGCAACGAGGTTAAATGGGACACTTACACCAAGCGAATACAGATTGAGGCGCGTGTGATGGGCGACATCACGATGAACCACATCGTGCCCGTGGCCACTCATTACCAGAGCCGTCTGGCGAAGAACGTGATGGACATGCGCCAGATTTTCCCCACCGACAAGGCCGAGAAGCTGTGCGCACGCAACATGAAGCTCATCGAGGAGATAGCCGAGCGCACGCAGAAGATTGAGACCGGCGTGGAGGAACTCATCAACGCACGCAAGGTGGCGAACAAGATTGAGAGCGAACGCGAGAAGGCGATAGCCTATCACGACACCGTAGCCCCGAAGATGGAGGAAATACGTTACCAGATAGACAAGCTGGAGCTTATCGTCGCCGACGAGCTGTGGACGCTGCCGAAGTATCGCGAGCTGCTGTTCATCAGGTAGAAGTTAAAGAAGTTATAGAAGTTATCACTCGCTTCGCTCGTTAGAAGTTAAAGCCATTACCCTTGTCAGTTGACAAGTAACGGGTAACAAGCAAACAAGGCATTTGTCTTAACTTCATAACTTCTTTACACCTTAACTCCAAAGGTAATGGCTTTAACTTCTAACGAGCGAAGCGAGTGATAACTTCTATAACTTCTAATGAGCGAAGCGAATGATAAATTCTAAAATAAACGACTTCGAGATAATGGCTCCCGTGGGAAGCCGCGAGAGCCTGCAAGCCGCCATACAGGCCGGCGCCGGTTCGGTGTATTTCGGCATCGGGCGGCTCAACATGAGGGCGCACTCGGCCAACACGTTCACCGTTGACGACCTGCGCGAAATAGCCGCAACGTGCGCCAGTCACGACATAAAGACGTACCTGACGGTGAACACCGTAATCTACGACGGCGACATGGCCGACATGCGCGAGATAGTCAACGCGGCGAAGGAGGCCGGCATATCCGCCGTGATTGCCAGCGACATGGCCGTAATAATGTACTGCCGCAGCGTGGGCATGGAGGTTCACCTCTCCACTCAGCTCAACATTTCGAACATCGAGGCGCTGAAGTTCTACGCACAGTTCGCCGACGTTGCCGTGCTGGCACGCGAGCTGAACCTTGACCAGGTGGCCGCCATCCACAAGCAGATTGACGAGCAGAACGTCTGCGGCCCGTCGGGCGAGAGGATAAGGATTGAGATGTTCTGCCACGGCGCACTGTGCATGGCCGTAAGCGGAAAGTGCTACCTCAGCCTCGACAACGCCGGCCGCTCGGCCAACCGCGGCGAGTGCATGCAGCTGTGCCGGCGGTCGTACCTTGTGACCGACACCGAGACGGGCACGCAGCTGGAGATTGACAACAAGTACATAATGAGTCCGAAGGACTTGAAGACCGTCCGCTTCATCGACCGCATGATGCGCTCCGGCGTGCGCGTATTCAAGATAGAAGGACGCGCCCGGGGGCCTGAGTACGTGTACACAGTGGTGCAGTGCTACAAGGAAGCCATAGCGTCGGTGCTTGAAGGCACGTTCACCGACGAGAAGAAAGACCGCTGGGACGAACGCCTTGCAACGGTGTTCAACCGCGGCTTCTGGGACGGCTACTACCAGGGCCAGCTGCTCGGCGAGTGGAACAAGAACTACGGCTCCAACGCCACGGAGCGCAAGGTGTACGTGGGCAAGGGCGTAAAGTACTTCTCGAAGCTCGGCGTGGCCGAGTTCACCTGCGAGGCCGCCGAGTTCTCCGTTGGCGACAAGATGCTCATCACAGGCCCCACAACCGGCGTGATGTACGTCACCGTGGAGGAAATACACGACGACACGCACTCCGTGACAACGGCGCAGAAGGGCACGCGCGTGGCCTTCAAAGTGCCCGACAAGGTGAGGCCGAGTGACAAACTTTTCAAGATAGTGAAGGTATGATATTCTTTGGAAGTTAAAGAAGTTAAAGGAAGTTATCACTCGCTGCGCTCGTTAGAAGTTAAAGCCAAATGCTTTGTCTATAGTTTACGCCTGTTGAAAAAGGGGTTCATCCGCAGTTCTGTTGGATAAAGATAAGATGCTGATATTCAAGTATTTGTATTATCTTGTATGTTCATAAGTCC
>PPYF01304128.1_pt1 | contig 29462 bp, 16 predicted proteins | sample 1559871 | NCBI WGS metagenome assembly PPYF01 (sample SAMN08240021, study PRJNA423297) | Human gut metagenome, whole genome shotgun sequencing project.
GGATTCAGCGTCCAGACGATGGTCACCGCGCCGCCGCCCTCCGTCTCGGTGACGGGGTAGGTTTCCGTACCGTTGGAGATCACCAGCGCACCGGCATCGTCCCGGGTCACGGTCAGGGTGCCGGACACGGCCTCGTAGCCGTATTTTGTCAGCGCGTAGCTGTAGCTGCTTCCCTCGCACAGCAGATAATTCCCCGCGTCGTCCGGCAGCTGCTGCACGCCGGTGAGAACGTCCCGCAGGTGCAGCAGCGCGTCCACCGGTTCCGTCTCGAAGGTCACTTCCACCGGGGGAGATTTCAGAATGTTCAGGGTATAAGTTCCGGTGCCGTCCGGAGCCTTGTTATTTTCCACCGTGACCGTAACCGTCTGGGTGTTAATGGTGCCGTCCAGCGGGATGACCACGCCGCCTTCGGCGGTCACGTCCGTGCCGTCCACCCTGATGCGGTAGCCCACGTCCTCTTCGCCGTAGCAGGTGTTCTCCTCGTAGCGGGAAAGAAACAGCTCCAGATTCTGCGCCGCCATGGAGACCGTCACGGAATAGGTCTTCACACCAGGCGTAAAGCCCTTGGTTCCGTCCTCTTTTTCCAGTGCAGCGGCAGCGCCGTCGCACTGGGCTGTCATGTCTTTCAGCGTCAGCGTGCGGTCAAAGCGCGTTACATAGTCCTGATAAAAAGTAACACCGTTCTCTTCCTTTGTCAAGCGGATGGTGACCGTGCCCGCAACGGGGTTCTCCTTCATCAGCAGGCGGTTCAGCAGGGTGCCGGAAGCTGCACCGGAGGGTAGATCAACGGTTTTTTCCTTCCCGTGGTACAGGCTGCCGCTGAATACCTGATTATAAATTGCCTGAATGCTGACATTTTTCTCTCCGGTCGCCACCCAGGCGTAGACCATATGCTCTGTATCTTCATAGGAAACCCTGTAGCTGTGATTCTCCGGGGTGAAGGAAGCGTCGGTTTTCAGGGAATTTTTGGAGGCCGCACCGGCTTTTTTCCCGTAGGCCAGACTTGTCAGCCAGTCGCTCATGGAACTGAAGTCCACGATGATGGTGCTGTTGGCCACCTCCTCAAGGGAGAAATCGTCGGTAATGTGATAATAGGTATTTCGGGTCGCGACATAGTGGTAGGTCTCCCCGGGAACCAGAATGTACCGGTAGCGGTTCTGGGTTGCGGACTCCCGGAGTGTCGTATAGGGCATCACAACGCCGTTGTTGTTGACCACCTCGACAGTCACGGAACGCTCCGACAGGAAGGACAGACTTTTGCCCTCGCCCGGCTGAATTGTCAGGGTGTAGGTGCTGGAATAGCCGTTGGCGGAAACCGTCACAGGGATGACCGTCTCGCCGGAAACATCCACCGTCACGCCGTTTGCCGCATTCTTGCCGCCCACCGTTACGGTGTAGCCGTTTTCCAGCGGCTGCCCCGTGATCGTCACTGCCGTGACCGTGTTCAGAACCTTATAGGTATATTCCATGGTATCCGGTGCGAAGGGAATGGAAGCCGCCTGATCTACGCCGATCTGATCTTCGACCCGGATGGACGCCAGCGTGGGAACACGGGCGAAGTTCACCGTGTAGTCCTGAGAATAGGTATAGCCGTCCTCACTCTTACTGCTGAGCCGGTAGATCACGGTATTGCCCGCCGCGCCCCGCGACAGCACGCTGTAAGCGCCGCTGGTCAGGGACTGAAACGCAAGCGCCTTTTCCATCCGTTCACCGGTGCTTGCCAGCGTGTAAATGGCGGTCAGGGTCGGGATCTCGGACAGCAGGCCGGTATCGTACTCCGCGTAGGTGTAGACCGAGCCGGTAAAGGTGTCCAGCACCGGAACGGTCACTTCCCTGTCAGACCACTGCCCCAGCTGCCATTCTTCGTCCGTGAATTTGTTATCCTTGTTGGTTTCCTCGCCGAAGCTTCCGGAAACGCGGAAGGTGTCGGTGATCAGCCACTCCGACTGGGGAAGCTCTGCCGATACCGTCGCTGCGGCGCTGACCGTGATTTTGCCTTCCACCCGCAGTCCCGCCTGCTCGACGCAGAAGGTGTAGTCGCCCTTGGGCAGCTCCAGAACGCCGTCGCCGTCGTCCGTCCACTGCTTTCCGTAGGCGTTTACCGCCGTGATGGAAACGCCGTGGTAGTTGTCGTCAGAATACGCCGCCGAACCGTCTGTGAAGCGAACTGCGTAATGCTCGCCGGTGAGGGTGTTTTCATAGTTCCTGACCGCGTCATTCAGATTCGACGCGAGGGTCTTGGCGGACTCGCTGTTGATGCCCACGAACAGATCCCGGGCGGTATCATATTCCTTTTTGGCGGCCGCCTGAACGTCGCTGCCCTTTTTCTTATAGTCCGCCATGGCGGTCATCAGCTGCTTCAATCCGTCGCTGGGCTTGCTGTCCATATCCTCGCTGAAGCGCAGATAGCCAATGGACGCCGCGCTGACGGACAGGTCGTAGTTACCGTTCTCGTCGCTGCGGGTAAAGTTGCCCGTCACGCCGTCAATGGCTGAGATCATGCCGGTATCCAGCCCTGTGAAGGTGTGTCCGCTGGCGCTCAGCGCCTGCGCGGCGGTCTGCCCCGACGTACAGGAAATGTATTCCGGCGCGATGACCAGCTTTCCGCCGGCCTCCGCCACGAGAATAAACCCGTTTTCCGCCGCAAGCGCCGTTACCGGCAGACAGCCGATGAGCAGCAGTGCGGAAAGCAGCAGGCACGCAAGGCGCTTTCTTAAGTTCTTCATACTATGTTCTCTCCTTAATACAGGCACTGAATCCATTTTATCCACATCCGGTGGTACCATTTTACATTCTTTTTTAGCCTTTCCTGCGTATCGGCGTAGAATTTCAGCGCCGATTCTCGCTGCTCCTGCGTGAGTGCGTGGCTGCTGAACATGGCGCGGTCATTCAGGCGGATGGCTTCTGCCAGCGCCGTCGCGTAATCGTCGCCGAAGCGCTGCTTTGCAGGCTCGCACAGCGCCCGCATGGAGCCGTTTCCTCTGCGCAGACCCAGCTTTTCCATCAGCGCCGCCGTATCCGCGAAAATCCAGCAAACGGCTTCGTTTATGTCCTCCAGCTGGTATTTCTGTTCCCTGCGCTTGCGGATCAGCTTTCTTCTGAGCAGCAGGAGCAGGAACAGCAGAAGCACGATCAAAAGCACCCACAGCACACCCAGCAGCATGGCCTTGGCGATTTTGGTCACGGTGCCGCCATCCGGCTCAGGCTCCTGTGTCCCGTCCTCTTCGGGGGTCGTCTCCTCTTCCGGCTGGGTCTCCGACTCGGCATTGTCCGAATCTCCCTCGTCCGGGTTTTCCTCCGGCTTCTGTTCCAGCATTTCTCCCAGTCCGGGAGTCAGCTCCATGGGTATCCAGCCGATCCCGTCCTGATAGACCTCCGCCCACGCCCGCGCGCAGCGGCTGTCCACGGTCAAAGGCTCGTCCGCCTGAGCATCTGCGGCCATTTCTTCCGAAATGACATACCCTTCGGCGTAGCGTGCCGGAATTCCAAAATAGCGCAGGGTCATCACCGCCACCGTGGCATACTGGAAACTCGTCCCCTCCGCCGCGGTCAGGGGCAGCTCCATATCCTCCGGCGTTCCTTCCTCCGGGAAGCACCGGCTCAGGAACGTCAGCGTGCAGGCCTGCGCCTGCGGCAGGGTGAGATTTTCCCGGGAGCCGTAGCCCGCCGTGATTTCGTCCCAGTATTGCCCCAGCAGCTGCGTCACGCTTTCCGGAACCTGAAGGTAATTGCGGTACACAAAGCTGCGGTACGCGCTTTCCGCCCTCCGGTATTGCAGCACCTGTGCATCATCGGTGGTTTGCAGCCGCGACAGGGTCTGCTCAATGCCATTCCCGCCGCTGGTTACCACGGAGTACCGGTACGTCCTCCCCCCGTCGGAGGGAAGGCTGTCCTCTTTCAGGTTTTCCGCCGGTAAATTTCCCGTATCCCGCAGGGAGAAGGGAACATATTGGTAAGCGCTGCACGCGCCGATATTCTGAATGGAAACGCTGCCCGTGCCTCTGTCCGTCCCGGCGGCGGCCGACGCATACTGTGCCGCCGGGTGGAAGGCATTTTCGTTCAGCCAGTATAAAAGCGCCTGATTCTGCGCCAGAACGGCAGAGTCCACCGTGCTCCAGATGTCGCCTTCCAGCGTAGCCCCGGTGAATCCCCGCAGGTACAGTGCTTCCGGGTTCGACATGGTCACTTCCAGTCCGGCCCGGGTGCCGTTCTGCTTCTGGTAATTCGTAAAGTCGCCCTCGGGCAGCACGGTATTTTTCGTCTCGTAGCGATAGGCATGAATTGCCTTGCGGCTATCTTCGCCGATTTTCTGCGTCCAGCTTTGCACACCGGGAACCGACGCGCACAGAAGCAGCAGCCCCGCCGCAATTCCGCAGAGAATCCAGCCAAATGTGACCGGGAACGCCGCTTTCCGGCTCTGCCACCCGCTGTAAGTAAGAATCAGCACGGCAGCCGCCAACGCGGCCAATCCGGGAAGTACCTCGTCGGTCTTGAAAACCGCCATTCCCGCCAACGCGGCGGCGGGCAGCAGCACCGCCAGTATAGCCGGCGCCCGGCCGCTCAGCCAGCAGCAAATCAGTGCTATAGCGCTTGCGGCCACCACGGCAAACAGCGTCAGGCACAGCCCACTTTTCTCAGCAGGCAGCTGCGTCTCCCACTCAGGGAGCACCCAGCCCGTCCCGGCGGTATAGGTATTGCGCATCTGATTCCAGAACAGGCGATAGCCTTCCAGCACCTGCTGTCTGCAAATGAGCACCAGCAGAAGCAGTATGACCAGCGCAGCAAGGAAAAACCACTGCTGCTTCTGAAACCGGATGGTCACGCCGTAGGCGATGCACACGTATCCGCCCGCCGCCAGCAGGATTGGCAGCAGATTTCCCGTCCGAAACCCGGCCAACGCCGCAAGCGCAAACATCAGCGCCGCGCAGGCGAGCATCGCCGCCAACGTCTGGAAAATCCATGCGCCGTCCGACGAATTCTCAGGCTGACGCAGGTGCATCCCCTGTTTTATTTTTGAGGTCAAGGCTTTCGCCTCCCTTATACGGGTTTTTAATAAAACGCTTTTAAGCGTTTTATTAGGCCGCAGGATTGCGGCCAGCGGCATTGCCGCTAAAAACGAAGTCAATACATTTCTTACCGCCGCCCCGGCGGTTCGCTGTGAAACAGCGCAATAAAATGATGAAATCATTTTATTGCGAAATCGTATTATATGTCAATTTCTCCCAGTTGTTCCCGATACCGCCCCACGTCGAAGGGGATGCTCCCCTCCAAAGGCGATTCGCCGCAGAGCAGCGCCGTGACATGCCCCAGCCGCTGCATCTGCAATACATCGGCGCAGGGTTCCTCCCCGATGTACACCATATGTCCGCACAGGGCATCCGGCCGGGTCTGTACCAGCAGCGACGCGCCGCCGACACCATCCTTCCTTCCGGCGGCGCACAGCAGCCGGGGGATAACACCCACCAGATCTTCCATGCCGCAAATCTCATGCAGGACGCAGACATTGCTGTCCGTATCGTTCCATCCGAGGGTGAACTGGATGCCGCTGTCCAACAGGCTCCGGCACGCTGACACCACCGTTTCCGCCTGCGCGTCAATGCGTTTGACGCTGCCGGACTGCCCCGTTCTCTCCCAGAACACCAGCACATTGCGGGTGATGGGCAGCGCCGGGTCACGGACGATCAGCCGGTCAAATTTGCCGCTGAGTTTCCAGTGGATCTGCCGCATACTGTCGCCGGGGACGTATTCCCGAATCTGGAACGTCTCCGTCAGGTCGGCGCCGGGCCGCTCCTGAGAATAGGTGTCGCTGTCCTCCTGACTGTCGGGATTGGGGATCAGATTCACCCGAATGGGGAAGGTGTCCGGCTGCACCGTCATGTGCGCTTCCGTGCTGCATCCGCAGGGGACGCCGATGAGGCCGAAACAGTCGTAGAGCTTCACCTGCTCCACGGAGATTTGGATACGCCCGCAGTATTCGCTTCCCAAGCGCAGGGACGCGGGCCGCTGCCCTTTCGGGAACGCCCATGTCATGACATTCCGGGTGCAGCGCTCGCCGTTCAGCTGATTCCGGGTCGTTACCCGGCAGCGGATACGCAGGGCGGGCAGCAGCGTGGGGTTTTCCAGACAGATCGTGACGCCGCCCTCGTCCCCTTTCCGCACCACGGCGGGTGCTTCCACCCGCACCCGAAGCCGTTTTCTCAGGAAAAGGTGGATCGGGAGGCTGCCCAGAGGCAAAACCAGCAGCGCCGCCGCCAGAGCCAGCGCGCCGCTGCTCCCGTAATACAGGGTAAGCCAGACGCAGATGCCCTCCAGCACCGCCCAACCCAATTTCATTGCGATCATAAGCAGTACCTGCTTCCGTTCGTTGTTTCGTTTATTGCTTAATCACCGGCATTTTCACAGAATCCAGAATGGCGGCAATGACCGTTTCCGGCCGCTCCTCCATCATTCTTGCCTTGGTGGTCAGCACCAGACGGTGGCAGCACACATCCGGGAACACGGCGGCCACATCCTCCGGGATGACGAAGTCCCGGCCATTGAGGTAAGCATAAGCCTTCGCCATACGGCACACCGCCAGCGCGCCGCGGGGGCTGACGCCCAGCTGCACCATGGGGTGCTCCCGGCTGGCCTGTGTCAGCCGGGTGACATACTCGTAAACGGCGTCCTGAATTTCCGCTTTCGCCGCTTCCTGAATCAGCGCCTGCAGCTGCTCCCGGTCAACCACCGGGGTCACCCGGTTCAGGGGGTTTTCCGTGTGTCTGTCCCGCAAAATGCTGATCTGGCTTTCAAAATCGGGGTAGCCCATGCTGATCTTAATCATAAACCGGTCCATCTGAGACGGCGGCAGCATCTGCGTTCCCGCAGAACCCACGGGGTTCTGGGTCGCCAGCACTACAAAGGGCTGGGGCAGCTCATAGGTCTTGCCGTCCACCGTCACGTGCAGTTCTTCCATTGCCTCCAGCAGGGCGGACTGAGTCTTGCTGGAGGTGCGGTTGATCTCGTCGGCCAGAAGCAGATTCGTCATGACCGCGCCGGGCTTATAGACGAAGCTGCCGCTTTCCTTGTCATAGACCGAGTAACCGATAATGTCCGAGGGGACGGTATCGGAGGTGAACTGAACGCGCTTGGTGTCCAGCCCCAGCACCTTGGCAAAGGTCATGGCCGTGGTGGTCTTACCCACGCCGGGAACGTCCTCCATCAGCACATGACCGCCAGCCAGAATCGCCATCAGGATTTTCTCTACGATTTCGTTTTTACCCACAACGACCGTTTCGATCTGCCGCAGGATCTCAGGAATTTTCTCATTCATTGTGATTCCCCCTATTTTTGATACGTCTTTGGGAAAAGCCAGCTTAAAAAGAGCATCTGGATACTGTACGTATCCTCTCCGGTTGTCCGGTAGTCCTCCGCGCCGCAGACCTCACAGGAGCGGACTTCCTCCCCGTCTCCCGCAGGCATCCATTCGCCCCAGCTGTGGCCGGTGGCCGGGAGCGGGTCTGTGTGGGTATCGCCGCAGTCGCAGGTATACTCGACGTAGCCGTCCTCCGTGCAGGTCGGGTCAACCCGATGCGTCTCATGGTAGTCGTGTTCGTGCGGCACATGATCCGGGTCTTCCGCGCCGCAGTACCGGCAGAAGCCGTCCACGTAATCATGATATTCGTCGAAGGTGCCGGGCTTCGTCATGTCATAGCCACAGCTGTCGCAGTGGTACACGATTCTCTGGCAGGTAGCTTCCTTGATCGTCGGCGTACCATCACACACCCATCCATGCGACGCGTCACAAATCCGGCATATGTAATCTTCCCAATTCGTGCCCGACTCGTATACGTACTCATGGTCCCCGCGATTGATTTCCTCTTCGCAGACCGAGCATTTTTGATAGTGTCCCCACGGTGGAGTAACCCACATATTGTCCGTGGTGTGGCCCTTCGCTTCGACTTCTTCTTCCTTTTCCATGCCGCAGACGCTGCATCTGACCGTTCTGACGCCCGGCTCGGTGCAGGTGGCGGTGTTGGTGCCTTCCACTTCTTTCCAGAAATGCTGCTCCGTCGCGCCGCACTCCGCGCAGACGTGGTTGTCCTCCGTGTCCCCGGCGGCGTATGTCCAGTTGTGAAGCTGCGGGTCGCCGATGGCCGTCTTGCAGTCCTCGCAGAACAGGATGTGGGTTCCGTCCTCCAAATCTTTGTAGGTCGTATGCTCATGGGTGCAGTCCTCGATCAGACCACAGCAGTGGCACACGTAGTGAATGGAGCCGTCCGGATTCTCCACAGTTTCCATCACATGGTTGATATTAAAATAGCCATTGACCGCTTCGACGCAGTAGCCCACAATATTGCCGTAATTGTCGCTGCCGCCGCCGATGTCCCAGCCGTAGGCCAGCGTGTAGCGCAGTGTCAGCACATCTCCGTCCTTCAAATATACCGCGGACATGGACTGGCCGGGATAATACGTACCACGCAGGGAATACATCCAGCCGGAACCGCTGGTGTAATCAAACTCGCCAATCCTGCTGCCGGAGCCGGCGCTTTTGTTCAGCCCATTGCGGTACAGGCAGCGCCACAGGGTTGCAAGGCCAGTCCCCGCGCCGAACCTGGCGTCAATGGCCGCCAGCACTTCCTCTTCCGTGCTTCCCGGCCAAGTGGAGTCTTCCAGCGCATCTGCGCGATAGCCGGTATCCAGCCACCGTAGATAGAAACCAATGTCCAACGACCCACCGTAGTCGCCCTGCCAGCCCAGAGTTTCGCTTGCCGCGCCGAAGGGGTCGCCTGTATCTTTTCCCATGATTGCTTTGGCGACCACGTAGGAAATCGGCTCGTCCGCCAGAACGTCATAATAGATGGGGCCGACAACGCCGATTCCCAACACCGTCATGTCCACGTAAATTGTGGCGTCGCCGATCTTCTGTCCGGCTTCCCGGCGCTTGCCGGTAAAAGTCAGCGTCCTGTCGCCATTGTTGCCATAGGAATCCTCGGCGTAAATATAGAGCGTGTGCTCGTTCGTGTCCCCGATCTCCGGGTTGGCAGGGTATAGGTCGTATTCTGACGATGCGCCGGAGGTGCTCGTATAGCCGACCTCCATGCCGTCAAACACGACGCGCAGGATCGTATCCGTTCCGTTTGCCGGGATGTAGCCGGTCACATTTCCGTTCGCATCCTCGCCCCAGGCCCTGACCGTCAGATTGGTCTTTGTCTCGTTGATGAGTTCCTCGACAGTATCAAGATTCGTTTCGATCTGGATATTATTATTCCCGCTGTGTTTGTAGGGAACGTTGATTTTGAAGGTATACTGATTTCCCGAATTGTCCGCCGCTTCGACTGTGAAGTTGTTCTGCCCCTGCTTCCCGCTATTCAGGAAAAGCTGAACCTCTCCCGATTCATGCAGCTTCTGCGTTTTGTTATCGTCGCCTGTCCGGGTGCATCTGACGGAGGTGATCGTAACGCTGTCGGCATCAGAACCGACGATGGACATTTCGTATGGCAGCATATTCCCTGCCAGCTGGTCGTCGTATACGGTGTCTGCGGCCTTCGTTTTCCCATTCTCGCAGAGAATCACCGGCTGGGTGCCGTCGAGAAGCGTATAACGCATCTGCAGCGTCACGTCATTCCCGAAGTACAGAACGACCTCATAATGGTAATTCTGACTGTTGGCGATCACGTTCACCGCGATTCGATACGTATTGGAGGTCTCGCCCTCCGGTATTTTCATGGGCAGAGAGCCGTCGGGACACGTCAGATTCCCGCCGTCGTTCGCGTCAGATGTATAGCTGACGCTCCAGATTCTCGCATTGGCCGCGTCTTTGCCCGTCAGTTCCAACTTGTAGGGCAAAGCGCCGCCGGAAAGCTGATTATTCTTTATTTTAGCCGAGACGGTTCCCTCCGGCTTGCAGGGCTGCAATTCATGCCATGTTCTGCCTTCCGACCAGTGAAAAACGAGCTGCACATCCGGTAGCTTCTGATATGTGATCTTATACCGGAAAAACACATCCCGTTCCGCAGTCCTGACCGTAAATGAAAAATTGTAAACTTCTTTGTCCGTTCCCGCTGCCGGATTCATGATCAATGAGTCGCTGGGCCACTTCAGTTCTCTTGCCGTCTGGGTGGATTCCGTAATGGAGATGCCATTCACAATCTTTGCATCCTGCGCCTGTGTTCCGGTCAGGCTTACGCGAAACCGAAACAAGTCCTCGTTCAGCTCATAGCTGCTTACGGAAAACGCCTGCGTGTTGCCCGCGGCACAGGCAATGCCCTTTGCGTTCCAGGTCAAGACCAGCGAAAGCTCCGAGGGAGACACTTCCCCGCCGTCGGCGCCCTGATCTCCGTCCTCCTGACCGTCGCTACCGTCATCCGTAGAGGAATCTGGCTGTGTTTCTTCCGGACGGGTCTCGCTGACCTTGTCATTCGGCTCTGTGGATTTTGTCTGACCGCCGCTGGGAACCGAAATGGTGTTCAGCTGCTCCAAATTCTCCCCCAGCTTCAGCACCGTGATCTCCCGGACGCCCTCCCCTTGCAGGGGGTCATCCGGCTGGGCCTCCTTCAGCCCCGTTCCCGGAAGCCACAGTCCCAGCAGGATCGCGGCGATCAGCACTGCGCACAGGCCGCCCCGCAGATATTTGCTGTGAAATAATGAATTCCAATCCATACTGCCATTCCTTTTGTCTTCGGAATTTGCCCCAATTCACGTGCCGCCGCAGAATGCACGTGTGCCCCACCCGGAAAAATCCGGGTGGGGACGCATGAACTTATAGCCACTTTGCGTAGAGTGTCATATTATCTTCAACCTTGTCGTTGTCAAAATCCCAGCGCTTGGTGCAGCTCTCATCTGCGTACCATCCGGCAAAGGCTCTGCCGGGGCGAACCGGCTGCTCGGGACGTGTCACCAGACTGCCCTTCTTCACCTTCTGATCCTTGACCTTGCTGTCGCAGCCGGTCTCGAAGTGAACCGTCTTTCTGCCCAGCAGCAGGAGAAGCAGGAGCAGAAGCAGCAGACCAAGCAGGCCCAGACTCAGCAGCCACCACAGGCCGCTGCCGGTGCCGTCAGCATCCGTCTCAGGCGCGTCGCCCTTCTCCCATCTTGCGTACAGGGTCACATTGCCCTGAACGGTGTCGGTGTCAAAATCCCACGGATTCTGGAGGTCGATATCCGAATACCAGCCCACCAGATGGTAGCCCTCCCGGGTAGGATTGTCCGGCCGCTCCACGGTCTCGCCGTACCGGACGGTCTGGCTGGGAACCGCCGTGCCGCCGTTTGGCTCAAACGTGACCGTGCAGTCGGTGGAAATGATGATGGTCACATCCTGACAGGACGCCTTATATTCATCGGTTCCGTCCTTGGTGGACACCAGATAGTCCTGATTCGTGATCTTGGACACGCCGGACGTGGCGATCACCTTCAGCTTGAAGGAGCCGACCAGACGTTGGGCGTTCCATTCCTCGCCGCCGGACAGGGACACAAAGTTCATGTAAAATTCCCGGTAATTGTCCCGCAGGCCGATGTCCGTCGTGGAAATGCCGTTGCTCAGCAGGGCGCTGCCCTCCACCAGTTCGAAGAAATTGCTGTCGTAGCGAATTTCGTTCTGCATACCGTACATGGTGTAGGCGTCGCCGCTGTCCGACCGTTTCAGGTTGAAATCCACCTGAATGATGTCGCCGGGCTGTACCTCTTTCTTATCGCTGCCGTCCACGGACAGCTCAAAGAAGAAGTCACGGGCGTTATCCACTGCCATCGCCGTGGGAATGCAGGTCAGGAAAAGCATGACCGCGAGTAAGCAGGACAGAACTTTTTTCATCATATTTTGCTCCTTTTCTGTGGGTCGGGTCATTCCTGACCGCCCGATACGATCCCATAAATTGCCATTATGTCAAGCGCGTTGATCATACCGTCCCGGTTGACATCCAGACGGTCAAGATCCTCTTCCGAGAAATCCGTGCCGCTTATCACAGCTCTGTACAGGCCCATGACGTCAAGCGCGTTTACCGTTCCGTTCTGGTCATAGTCTCCCACCAGAACCGTCGATACGGTTCCGCTCACGGTCGTGACGGGAATGGCGTCAAATACAGACAGCAGCCGTTTATTGCTGCGCATATACTGCACCACCGGCTGCACCGCCGCAGTGCCGGAAAAATCCCCACTGACCCGGAACGTGGCCGTGAACAGAATTCCGTCTGCCGTCGCGGCTTCTTCCAGAGCAGCCGTGACGTAGCCAAAGGTCTTCTCGTCCGTACCTGTCCATTGGGTATTCACGGCAACCGTCGTGCCGCAGAGATAGGGCGTTTCCCCTTCCGCCGTCTGGATGCTCAGCAGCTCCAGCTGCTCCCGGTCATAGTCCAGAGCAATGCCGAAATTGGTAAAGCCCCGGTTCCCGGAAATGCGGATGGGTACAGTCACAGTCCCCCCCGCCGTCGCCGACACGGAATCGGCGGACACGGTGCAGTCCGCGATCTCCGCCGCCATGGCCGTCACGGCCAGCGCGAATATCAGTGCGATGGCCAGAATGACACTGGTGATTCTCTTCATATGTCACGCTCCTTGCTGTCCGCTGAGAATGCGGTTGACGATCCACACCGCATCCTTTACGTCCACCTTCCGGTCTCTGTTGACATCTGCGTTCAGGAATTTGTGCATCACCATGCTTACCAGCGTGTATCTCGCGTTGTACACGTCGTGGTCGAGATGTACGTCGTCCACATCGATGCGCCCGCTGAGATCAACGTTGCCGGAGTAGTCGATGGATGCGGCGGCCTCCCCTTCTCCGATGATGATACTGTTCCGGGCAGTCCGCACGACCTCTTTTTCATCAGCGGAGGAAATCACCAGCCATGCGTAGGCGTTGTAGGCTTCCGACCAGTACATATTCTGTCCGTCGTACATGGGGACATGCCCATCTTCAACGCTGCCGCTGTAAGTCACAAGGTACATGCTCTGCTTATCCAGCGTGACGTATACGTTGACCTCCACCGGGGCGCCCTTCGTAATCGTGATGGTGATATCTCCTGTAACCTCGCTGCCCGAAATCCGGTAAATATTCTTTTTACTGTCGTAGGTACATTTGACGGTGACGCCGTTGACCCTTGCGGAAACGTCATAATCGGTATCGTCCTTACGATCAATGCGGAATGTATAATCCGAACCGCGCCGTGTGGTTTTCCTGCCCACCGCGTCGTCCGCGCCGGAACCGATAAAGCTGACCGACACATACTTGGCAGAGCTTCCGCCGCCTGAGCCGCCGCTGGTGCCGCCGGAATTGATCTTGGTTTTCTGCGCGGTGATGACAATGTCGCCTGTGACGGCCGCGCCCGGGATCACGTAGCCGCCGTTCTCCGCCTTGTAGCCTGTGTAGGACTTCCCGCCGATGGTCACGCGCAGAACGTAGCTGTATCCAGCCTTCCGGTTCAGCTTGAAATGGTAGGGTGTGTTATAGGCCGCAGTTTTTTCGCCCGACAGATCCTCACCCTTGAATGTTACCTTGTAGGTCTTGGGGGTTCTGTTGGCCTTGACCGTGATATTTCCGTTGATCTCGCTGCCGGGGATGGTGTAGGTGCCGTCGCCGTTATCCTTGACCGTGACGTCCCTGCCGCCGATCTTCGCCGAGGGCTTGTAATCATAGTGAAGCGGATCTGTCGCACGGAAGGTATAATCCTCCCCTGCCGCCGCGCTCAGGCTGTCAGAGGTCAGACCATCCTCCAGCGTCACGGTGTATCCCGGCTGGATGGTAAACTTTGTGGTATTTCTGCTGATCGCAGCCGGAGGCGCGTTTTTTGTCGGGGCGTTTGTGCCTGTGTCGATCTTCGCCGAGGAAATCACAACCTTTGCAGTCCCCGCCGCCTTTGTCTTGAATGTCAGGGTTACGACCTTCGTGGAAGCGGACTTATCCGCGCCGTAGCCGATAACGCGGATGCTTCCGCTCTTTTCGGTTACCGAAGCCCCTTTATCCGCCGCCTGACCGGACACATAGGTCAACCGCGCGGTGTCATAGATCAGCGCCAGATCATAGGCGTTGTACTTTCCCCCGGAGACGGACACGCTCATGCTGACGGTCTTCCCAACATCCGTAGTCTGATCCGGCGAAGCGGCGACCGAATAGCGCGTTTCCGCGGCATAAACTCCCATGGGCAGGGCGGATAAAAGCAGTACAAAAGCAAGCAGGCTGGACAAAATTCTCTTTTTCATAAAATTCACATCCTACGGCAAAGGTGTCGGAAATTCACAGCTGTCCCCACTTTCCATAGGGACACCTGTGACCCTCCGAATTCTGCAGTCTGGCCTCCCCCGCCTTTCACGGCGGGGGAGGCACTTTGGTTTCGGGTCAGAAGACCCTGTCATTCAGGAAATCACTTGATGAGGTTGACGATAGCGGTAGCGTCAGCGGTATTGACCTTCTTGTCGCCGCTCACATCGGCATTCAGGAACTTCAGCATGGAGACAACATCGAAGCTGCTGTACTTGGTGTTGTACATATCGTAGGTCAGCTGAGCGTCGTTGACGTCGGTCAGGCCGGTGCCGTTCACATCGCCGCTGTAATCCACGGTTCCGGCAGAGGTGCCTTCCGCGACCTTGACCTTCGCAGCGGCTTCCGCCTTCACAGCCTCCAGATTATCCGCAGAGATAACCAGATAAGCGTATGCGTTGTACTTCTCGGACCAGAACATGCTCATGCCGTCGTACTTGGCAACCTGACCCTCGGGGAGAGTGCCGGAAGCGGTCACAAGGTACATGACCTTGCCGTCCAGAGTGAGGTACTGGGCGACGTCCACAGCAACAGCCGCGGTCTTGGTCACTTCGATGGTGATGTTGCCGGTGATGGTGGAGCCGGGGATGGTGTAGCTGCCATCGCCGTTCTTGACCACATTGTCGGTCACATCCACATCGCCGACCTTGACGGTAGGCTCGGAGTAATCGTAGCCTTCTTCCTTATCGACGGTGAAGGTGTAATCCTGACCCTTGGTGGCGGTGTCGTTGCCCTTTACGTAATCGGGCTTGGTGACGGAAACCACGGAGGAGGGCTTCACGGTCTTGGTGACGCTGATCACAATGTCACCCTTGATGTCGGTGCCGGGGATAGTGTACTTGCCATTCTCGGGAGTACCCAACGTGTAGGTCTTGCCGCCCACGGTCACGGTGGTGTTATAGGTGTAGTTGCCGTCCTCGGTCACGGTGAAGGTGTAGTCGGTGTTGTAAGTGGCCTTATCGGCAGCGGTCACATCGCCTGCGCCGGTGCCTTCCACGGTGACATTGTAGCTCTTGGGCGTCATGGCGGCATTGATCACCAGATTGCCGGTGACACCCGGGATGGTATAGGTGCCGTCGCCGTTGTCGTTGGCAGCGGTGGCCTCGCCGCCCATGGTGGCGGAGATAACGTAGTCGTAGTTGTCCGCGTCGATAGCGGTGAAGGTGTAGTCCGCGCCGGGAGCGACGGTGGATTCACCGGACAGGCCCTCGCCCAGGGTGACGGTGTAGCCGGTCACGGAGATGACGGTGGTGGTGTCGAGGATATGTGCATCGGGGGCGTCGCTGCCGACGGCCTGAGAGCCGATGTCAACCTTGGCAGAGGTGATCTTCACTTCCGCTTCGCCCGTGCCCTTGGCGGTGAAGCTCAGGGTAGCGGCGGGGGTATCCAGATTCTTGTCATCGCCGAAGCCGATCACACGGATGGTGCCGGGAACGTCTTCCTTCACGACTGCCAGAGCGTCGGCGGCGGTGCAGGAATTGTAGGTCAGCTTGTCGGTGTCATAGGTCAGGGTCAGATCATAGGCGTTGTAGGTGGTGATGATGCTGTCGCTGTTGGAAACATTGATCTTGACCTCGGCGCTCTCGCCGACGGTGACAGTCTTGTCCTCGGAAGCGGAAACTGCGTAGCCGACGAAGGCGGGGGCTTCCGTTGCAGCCACGTCCACGGAGCCGGGAGCAGTGGCAACATTCATGATGGCGTCGCCCTTATAATCCGAAATGACGATGTTGGTCAGCTGGAAGTGATATTCGCCAGCCTTCAGGACCTTGAACTTCAGCTCGCAGAACTGCCCCTTGGGGATCACGGTCTGGCTGGTCAGGTCAAGCCACGTCAGGCGGATATACCGCGCGCCGGTGGTCTTATTGGTGTTGTGGTTGGGTGTGAAAGCGGTGTTTGCGCCCACGTACTCGAACAGATCCTGATCGTAGTACAGGTCCATCTGGAAGCATCCGCATTCGGCGATATCGCCGCTGGCGTTCAGATAAATACTGAATTCCTCGCCAACCGCCGGGTTGGCCTTGCTGGCCGTCACGCTCATGGTTTCCGTGGTCTCCACGGCGGAGGCGGTGATCGCCATGCCGAGAACCATGACTACCGCGAGGAGCAGGCACATGGATTTCTTAAAAATTTTCATAACATCCTCCTGTCAGAAGTTGTCTTTTTGCTTTGGATTCAGTGCCGGTAAGATTGGGTTTGCCGGTCAAAACAGGATATTCCGGCCGGCAAACCATCTGCTGGATCAGTTGTCGCTCTTGATGATGTTGTACAGCGCCATCACGTCGCGGGCATCGATCACGCTGTCGCCGTTGACGTCTGCAACAGTGGCGTCGAGGTCATCGCCGGAGTTGATCGCGTTGAACAGAGCCATTACGTCGGTGGAGTCGATCACACCGTCGCCGTTGATATCGCCCTTTACGACGGGCTTCTCGTGGATGGTCAGGCGGATGCCGCCGGGGGTGGAGCAGATGGCGCCTGGGTTTTCCTTACCGGGCTGACCGGCCAGAGCAAAGATATACTCGCCGGGAGCCAGGGTACTGGTGTCCACGACCAGGCTGCCGTCGGCTTCCGCATTTCCCACATACTGCCATGTGGTCACGTCGCCGGAAACGATATCGTTGACAGGCGTGCAGTAAACACTGGGGCTGTAGTCGATGAGGGTGTGGGCAGTGTTGTAAGTACCATACATGTCAGCGCCCGCATGGTACAGCTCCAGCTTGATCTTGTCGCCCTGAACGGGATCCGTCTTGTCGGCTACGATGTAATTAAAGATGCTGGTGGTATCATTGAAGAAGCTCCAGTCGGAGAAGTGGCCGAGGGTGACGATGTCGCCCTCGCGGAGCAGGATTTGATCGCATGTGCTGCCCCAGCCCGCAGAGGCCAGAGGATACTCGTAGTTCAGATAGTAGTTCAGGTTCAGGTCGTATTTCCAGATATTCTGCAGGAAGATGGAGCCAGTAGAACCGCTGTAACTGAAGATATCGGTGCCCATAATACCATTATCCGCCAGATAGCCCTTGCCCGCATCCGCAGGGTCAATGCCCAGATAGTAAACCTCGGTGGCATAGAGGAACAGGTGCAGCATGGTGATCTTGCCGTAAGCGAATTCCTGGGTGCCGGGGTCCAGAGCACTGCCGGGGCCGCCGGTGGGATCGCCGCTGGCGGGGCCGTAGTCCTCAGAGGCAAAGTAGAAGTCCTCAAGGCCGTACAGTGCCAGATCGAAGTAAGGAACGGTGACCTTCTTCAGAGCCACGGTCTGGCCGGACTGCTCGCAGGACTCGAACGTATCGTCGTGAGAGAAGGAGAAGTAGACCGTCACCGGCTCATGGGGAGCTTCTTTCATCTGGATTGTAAAGGTCTTGTCTTCCGTGGCGGTGAAGGTCTCACCCTGCCTGATATAGCCGACCTTTTTCACCAGATAGGTGTAAGTGCTGTCAGCCATCAGATGATATACGCCATTGCTGTCGGGGGTAACCGCTTTTTTCTCGGAATCGGTCAAAAGAATCTCAGCATCGGCAGGGGTCACATTGAAGGAAACCCGTGCTGCTTTGACTCTGGTAACGGTAATGGTGTAGGTGTTCTTATCGCCCCGGGCGTTCTGAACCACAATCTCAATGACATTCTCGCCCATTGCCAGAGCGACAACGTTATCGGTGCCGCCATTGACGGTCACCGTATAGCCCTCGCTTTTGGGGACAGCGGCAACCGTTACGCTTTCTTCCGCGGTGGTTGCGGTGTACGCCTTTTCAGCAGATGCAAAGGTCTTGTCCAGCTTGACATTGCCAAGGCTCAGGCTCGTCAAGGTCGGGTCTGTCCGGACGATATTCACGGTATAGCTATCCGAATAGTCTCCGTCCGTCACCGTGATGGTCACGGTGTTTCCCACTGCGTCAGCCACGGTAGCGCCGGTCAGTCTCTTGCCGAATGCGCTATTGGAGGTAATCGCCGTCGTCGTTTCCTTGCCGTTGGTAACGCTGGTATAGGCTGCCTTGATTACAGCTTCGCTGCTCAGGCCGCTGTCTCTGATCGCCCAGGCGTAGATGAATTTATTGGAATCGGGAACACCAACGGTGTATTCCTTCACCGCCGGGTCAAAGGCAGGCGTGAATTCATATTTGTTGGCAGTCGAAGAATTGGAAGCATCGCCAACCGCGAATGCGGAAAGGCCGTTGGCAGGCGGCGTCATCACGCCCTCGACGGTAATGGTCAGGTCAGCGGCAACCGCTTTCACCGTGTAGGAGCCGTCCTCATTCGCCTTCAGTGCGGTGCCGTCGGCCTTGACCGCGAACGCGCCGTTCTTCACAAAGCCCTCGGCGACGGTTACGGTAAAGGTGTAGTCCTTGCCATCCTCTGCCGTAGCTTCTCCGGTCAGGGTATAGCCCTCGCCGGGAGTCAAAGTCACAGCGTGACCGGCAGCCTGCTTTTTCACGACGCCCTCGACGGTAATGGTCAGGTCGGAGGAAACCTTCTCGACGGTGTAAACGCCGTCAACCGCGGTAACTTCGGTGTCGTTGACCTTGACGACCATGTTGGCCGCGTCGTAGCCTTCGGTCACGGTCACGGTGAAGGTGTAGTCTTCGCCATTCTTAACGGTCTTCTCACCGGTGACGGTGTAGCCCTCGCCCGTGGGGATGGTGACGGTGTAGTCGGCAATCTCAGCGGTCACGGTCTTCAGGCCGTAGTTAGCGTTGTCGAAGCCGTAGGTGTAGGACACGGTGTAGCCGCCGGTCTCCTCGTTCTTGACGACGGAAACATAGTTGGATACATCCCGCTCCTCGCCGTTCTTCAGCTTGGTGACAGCCTTCAGACCGTCAACGGTGATGGAGCCGTCCTCGTTCTCGGTGATGGTGGGATACTGGGTGATCTCCAGAGATTCGATCTTGGAGGTGATCGCCATCATGTAGCAGGAGTCGTTCTTATAGTAGATGGTGCCGTACTGGTCGGCGATGGTGGAGCAGATGCAGTACTGCGCCAGGGGGCCGACCGGGGTGAAGACCTCGCTGTAGCCGGAGCCGGTGGTGGTCACAGGCGCAGTCTGGCCGGGCTTATCCTTCAGTACGGAAACGCCGCCGGGGGTATAGTTGTAGGGCAGGTAGATGTACACGGAGCCATCCTCGGCAGAGTATGCCGTGGAGACCATGGCAGAGGTCTGGGGATAGCCGACGATGGCGTAAACATACGCCTGGGTCATGGAGCCGTCGCCGTTCAGGTTATAAACCGCGATGCCATGGCCGCTGTTGGCGCCGAACTGGCTGGTGCCGGCGACGCCGATGTAGATTCTGCCGTTGTACACGGAAGGCGTGCAGGTGGACATGGCGTTGGCATTGCCCTGCGCATCCTTGATAACGACTTCCTTGTAGTCCAGAATCTTACCGGTATCCCAGTCGATCTGGGCGTTGCCCAGAATGCCGCCCTTGGTGGTAAAGAACACCCGGTCGGACTGGGGATCATGGGAAACATTGGAGCGAATGTCGCCGCGGATACCCTCGTGGGTGTCGAGCTTCTCGCCGGTGAAGCGGTCGAAGACCAGCAGCGCGGCGCCGTTGGTGTCGTAACCGCCTGCGCCGTCATCGGTGCCGACGATGGCAAGCTTGTCGGTGACGTAGGCGCCCGCCCAGTAGAAGCCGCCCGCTCTGGTGTAAGTCCAGCTGGCGTACTTGACCTCGGTAGCGGAGGCGTGGTCTTCGTCAACGGTATTGATGCAGGCAAAGTTGGCGTTTCTGTCCTCGCTGTTCCAGAAGCCTGCGTAGATGTAGCCGTCCTTGTAGGTGATGGGGCAGTTGGGCTGTCCGCCCAGCTCGTCGGTGTAGACCCACAGAGACTCCAGCGTCTTTGCGTTGAACGCCTGAATTTTGCCGCCGGACAGGCCAACGAAGACCATGCCGTCGCCATAAGTCATGGGGACGATGGAGTAGCTGGACTTATCAACCATGGTGCCTTCGGTCACGACCTCGCCGGTCATGCTGTTGAGACGGCGGATGGTGCTTCCGGAGTAGGTGTAGATGTCGCCATCGACCATGATGGGAGAACCGGGGGCGGCCGCCCAGCCGGTGCCGTGCTTCACAGCCCACAGAAGCTCCGTGTCCTCAGGAGCGTAGGGGGTCTTGGCGTTGGTGATACCCAGATTGTTGTCGCCCTTGCGGAAGTTGCCCCACTCGGCAGTGATGCTTCTGTCGAGGTTCGGGTTCTCCGTAGCCACGGCCAGAGTAATGTCGATGGTGCTGCTTTCGCTGAACTTGAAGCTGCTCTTCTGGCTGACATAGCCGTCGCTCTGCACGAGGTAGGTGTACTCGGCGTCAGCCATGACGGAATACTTGCCGTCCGTGGGAGCAACTCTGTCCTTGTTGGAATCCCAGACAGTTACCTTGGCGTCGGCGGGGTCAACGGTGAAGCCGACCTCGATGGATGCCAGTCTGGTAACGGTAATGGTGTAGGTATTGGTGTAGCCGCCGGGGTTGGTGACGACCACGTTGATCTTGTTCTCACCAAGATTCAGCGGAACGGTGGTGTCGCTGCCGCCGTTGACGGTGACGGTGTAGCTTTCATCACGGGGAGTCGCCGCAACGGTAACGCTCTCGGCGGCAGTGGTCGCGGTGTAAGCCGTCTTGGTAGCGGAGAATCTCTCCGCGAACCGGATGCCGTCCAGAGACAGGGCGGTCAGGCTCGGCGCAACACGGACGGAGGTGAGCTTGTACTCATCCTTGAAGTCGCCGTCCACAACGGTGACGGTCATGGTGTTGACCTTCGTGCCGGTGGGCGCGAAGCCTGCCAGATTCTGGCCGCTGGCTTTGCCGGAGGTCAGAGCCTGTGTCTTCTCGGTATCAACGTTAAGGTTTACCCACTTGGCCGTGATGGTCGTGCTGCTGCTTCTGTCGTCAGCCTTGGTCGCCCATGCGTAGAACATGTTGGAGTTGTCCGGCACGAGCACGGTGTATTCCTTGACCGCCGGGTCGAAAGCCGGAATCAGCTGGAACATCTGCGCCTTGGCCTCGGTGCTTGTGTCGCCGAACTTCAGAACGGACAGGCCGGCCGTCTCCTGAACGGCTTCGGTCACGCCCTCGACGGTGATGGTCAGGTCGGAGGAAACCTTCTCGACGGTGTAAATGCCGTCAACCGCAGTAACTTCCTCGCCGTTGACCTTGACGACCATGTTGGCCGCGTCGTAGCCTTCGCTCACGGTCACGGTGAAGGTGTAGTCCTTGCCATCCTCTGCCGTGGCTTCTCCGGTCAGGGTATAGCCCTCGCCGGGAGTCAAAGTCACAGCGTGACTGGCAGCCTGCTTTTTCACGACGCCCTCGACGGTAATGGTCAGATCGGCAGTGACGTTCTCAACCGTGTAGCTGCCGCTTTCACCGGCCGTCAGCGTTTCGCCGTTGGCCTTGACTACGAAGTTGTCTTCCATCTCGTAGTCGTCGGCGATGGTGACGGTGAAGCTGTAGTCCTTGCCGTCCTCTACCGTGGCTTCTCCGGTCAGGGTATAGCCATCGCCGGGGGTCAGGGTAACCGCACGGGTCGGGGCTGCGTAAGTAAAGTCAAAGAATTCGGCAGCAGACTGGTTCTCCCCGTCAACGTAGTATGCCACGCCCACAGCAACTGAACCAGCCGCACTCCGCATGAAACTTTCAACAGGAATGGTCACCGTCTTGCTTCCGTCATCGTTGGTCGCAACCGTGAGAGCCCCGCCGAGAGCAATCTCGCTTTGTCCCGGGTACGTATTCCTGTAGAAGAAAACTGCCCCGTCATCCCCGGAAAGCACAAGCTTGACACTTTCCGGATAGGTGAGAAGCACCTTCCCGGTTCCTTCAGGAATCGTCACATGGTAATACGGTGTGTTGATCGATTCACCCCACGCCGCTTCACCAACAACCGTTTCCACATACTCGACGGTCACATTTTCGCCGGATTCCGTGGTAATGTTGGTGTAAAGAGCGGCTGCATCTGCCTCTGCGGCAAACGTGTTTACCGGCACAAGGCTGAACGTCATCACAAACGCCAGCAGGAATGCCAGTAGTCTTCTCTTCATAAATAAACCTCCTCATTATATGGTATTGCAACGCCCGCAGGCGTAAAGCGGAATTCATTCCGGCCAGCTCCGGCACGTCGGGTTTACCGCCGCCGGGGCGTTCTGCTTATGCTGCACGTTTTTCAAACGCACAGTTTGTAGGTCTTCTGACTAACACGTTCGGACAAAATCGTCCACGCCGCTTCCCGCCTTCTCAGGTTTCCCCAATGACCCGCTTTCGCGGAAAGGAAGTTGGCTCCGTGCTTACAGCACGACAGGTCTGCCCGCCGTGTTCCGGTTTTGCACCGGATTCCCTTGTTCAGCTGAACAAGAATGCGTGTCTCCCGTTTCGGTCGGTCGCGCATTTGCCACAAAATAAGCCGGATATCTATTTGCACCGCCGGATACCCGGCGGAGGTTTTTGTTTCCTTGATACCGCCGCCTCTGCTCCGACGGCGGTATTAAGGGAGGAAAAGCTGTTCCTTGGGCAATCAAAACAGCTTAATGGAAGCTCTGATTCCATCGGCAAGCGCTGACAGCGAGGGATTTTGTTCTCAGGCAAAGACTGGAAAACGGAGAAATACTGCATGTATTTCCCGTTTTTCAGTCTGCGGCATGGGGGCAAAAGCCCCGCTGCTCAGCCGCAGACGATTGATTCAGAGTTTCCCAATATATTACAGATTCGCGCAAGGGGGTTACGCGGATCAGGTAATACCGGATTGACGATTTTTTCTTCTTTTTTCTTCCTGCGCCTTCATTCGTTCCTTCGCCCGCTCCCGTTTTTCGGCTTTCTTCTGGCGGTAGATGGCTCGCTGGCGCTGGGTCTCTTCCCGGACGCGCCGGAACTTGCCCGGCTGGTTCGGATGCTCGGGGAAAGGCAGCCCCGCCTCCGCCACAGCCGCCTCCCAGCTTCCGAAGCGCGTCTGAATGGTCACGCCTCCCGGAATCTCCCGTGGCCATGGCGTGTGCCCCAGTTCGTCCGCATATTTGCGGAGATAATCGGCAAGCTGCTGCTCCGTGTCCTGCGCGTGTTCCACGGCGAAACGGTTCTCCGCTTCTTCCAGAGCACACGCGGTCATTCTGCGGATGGTCGCGTCATAAATCGCATTTCTGCTTGGCGTCGGCATAATGCACCTTTTTCTACATTTCTATATATAATGAAGAACGGCTGCGGCAGTCCAAAACAATAGACCGCCGCAGCCGTTTTTCTGCGCCGAAAACCGACCGTCTCCGCCCAATTCCCGGGGCAAAGCGGCCGCTGTCTGTTTCCGTAGGTCTCCTGACTTGTGTCTCGAGCGGCGGCCTGTCTGCCTTCTCGGAATTCTCCAATGACTGGCTTTCACCAACGGCAGGCCGTCTCGACACTTACAGTGCCGGCAGCGTGGGGACTCGCACCCCGTTCTCTTGTTCAGCCGGGCAGTCTGAACGCCCCGCCCGGCCACGGAAACATGAATTAGGTTGTAATTTTAGAGAAACCACGCAAAAAATGGTCATCGCGTGTTCCACCGACGGGTAGAACATCGCCATGACCATTCCGAAGCAACATTCTGACGAAACAGTAGGTCTCCCGACTCGCGCCTCAAGCAAAACCTGCCCTGCCTTCTCAGGTCGCCCCAATGACTGGCTTTCGCCAACGGACAGGCTTCTAAACGCACACGGTATTGGTCAATGCGGGGCATCCTACCCCATTTCCTTGTTAAGCCCTGCCCCCTGACGAAACCGCCGTTACGGACGCAGCGCCTCTGCTCGTGTTTCTCTATTCAGTATTATAAGACCGATTTAAGAAATTGTCAATACAATTTTTAAAATCCCCACAACATCTTGTGTCGAAAAAGCCGTCAGAATCCACATATTGTTACACATTTGTAATCATTTTCCGTCAGAAGCCGCCACCCGGAACCACGCGCCGCTGGTTTCGATCAGCCCGTCCTTCCGCAGCTTCCCGATCTCCGCCGACATGGCGCTTCGCTCCACGCCCAGATAATCCGCCAGCGCCTGACGGTCATAGGGGATCGTAAACTCCGCGCTGCCGTGGCGCTTCGCCTGATCGAGCAGGAATTCCATCAGCTTTTCCCGGGTCGTTTTCCGGGACATGAACCGTATCTTCTCCGTCAGCGCCAGATTTTTCTGAGCGATGCCCTGCAAAAGATTGTATACCAGCCGGCTGTGGAACAGGCAGTCATGGCCGCAGCCGGTCATCACCCGCCGGCAATCCAGCAGGAGCACGGTACTGTTCTGCACAGCAAAGGCGCTGACCGGCAATGTCTCCAGCCCCGCGCAGGCGAAAGCTTCCGCAAACAGCCCGCCGGGCGCGGCCACCGTCAGCACGCTTCGGTTTCCGTAGTAATCGTCCCGGACGATCTGCACCCCGCCGGACAGCACGACCCCCACGAACCGGGCAGGCTCCCCTTCCAGAAACACCGGGTCGCCTTTTGGTATCTCGACCACCTTTTTGTCCAGACAGTTCAGTATTTCCGGCATTTCCTGCCGCGTTATCCCCGTGAACAGCGGACATTGGGACAATATTTCATAATATGCTTCCATAATCGCTCCTTTGTTGGAATTCCAACATACGTTTTTGCAATAGTATAGTAAACTGTGGCCATAAAGTCAAGGGAAGCTCTGGACAAATCGGCGAGAGCTGGCGGCGAGAGATTTTTTCCTAGACGAAGGCTTCACAAGTGGAGGAATACTTTGTGTATTTCCCGCTTGTGAAGCCGCACGGCTAGGGAAAAAGGTCCGCTGTCCAGCCGAAGGTGATTTGTTCAGAGTTTCCCCCAAAAAGCAGGAGGAACAGATTATGATTCGCAGAATTATTGAAATCAACCGGGAAAAATGCAACGGCTGCGGCGCCTGCGCGGCGGCGTGCCACGAGGGCGCCATCGCCATGGTAGACGGCAAGGCGCAGCTGATGCGGGACGATTATTGCGACGGTCTGGGGGACTGTCTCCCCGCCTGCCCCACCGGCGCGATCACCTTCGTAGAACGGGAAGCGGCTGCTTATGACGAAGCCGCCGTTCTGGCCGCGAAGGCGAAAAAGGAAGAAAAGCTGCCCTGCGGCTGCCCCGGCTCCGCGGCGCGGGCCATTCACCGGGAGGAATCCCCCTGCGACGTCAGGACGCCCCAGCAGTCCCAGCTGCGCCAGTGGCCGGTGCAGATCAAGCTTGCGCCCGTGAACGCGCCATGGTTCGACGGGGCAAAGCTTCTGGTCGCCGCCGACTGCACGGCCTACGCCTATGCCAATTTCCATCAGGATTTCATCAAGGGCCGCATCACGCTGGTAGGCTGCCCCAAGCTGGACGCCGTGGACTATTCCGACAAGCTCACGGAGATTCTGAAGCACAACGACATCCGCAGCATCACGGTCGTTCGGATGGAAGTCCCCTGCTGCGGCGGCATTGAGCAGGCGGTGAAGAAAGCGCTGCTGAACAGCGGAAAGCTGATCCCGTGGGACGTGGTGATCGTTTCTACGGATGGAAGAATTCTGGACAGGGTGTAATCGATCGTCAGGCAGTATTTGCTAACAAGCGGAGCCTCCATATAATGGAGGCTCCGTTTGTTACGTCTGGTCTGCAAGTATGATGCCAAGATCGTGTTCAAGCATATGCGTGTACTTTGCGGTAAAAACTGTATCAGCGGCATACCCGGGAACGACTTTGGGTAAGAATTCGTTGCCCCATAGGAAGCCCCAATAGTGTACAAGCTTGAAGCCTATGGTTTCCAGATAGGAATAATAATCCTCAATTTGAATTGCCAGTGCTTGCTGCTCCGGGGTAAACCGCTGGACAGAAGAACATATGGCGTCTTCGGTGGTTTGCACCTGCGGAAGCGCAGAAAAAAGATATTCTCCATGAAGTTCTTCATAATCGGTTTGGAGCCGGAGCTTGTTTATTGGATCTCGGTAACAATCCAAGTTCCAGCGAACACCCTGCCATGCAACATACAATAGTTTGGCAGCAAACTGTCTTTCCAGCGTATCCACAAAAGCATCATCGGATAACTTCGCATTGGCTTGCGCAAAAGGAAGATATTCTTTTGCATAGCAGGAATCAGCCTGTTCCAGCGTACTCCTTAATTGCAGCGCAAGCTGCGTCTCATTCAGCTCGAATTTTACAATCGACATACCATTGCCTCATTTCCAATATAAATAATCAGAACCATATAAATTTATATTTATAAGTAATTCTGACAGGCTTATAATACAGGAAAAGGCATGTCGAAGTCAGTCGAATTATAGCAAAAGGAAACCAGCAGGCAATCTTTTTGATTGCTTGCTGGCGAAATCAGCCGTTTTCATAGTAGGCTTCAATATACGCTTTGACGCAGTGGTATAATTTGCGCCGCTCCTTTGCGGGGAGACCCTTCATGAGATCGTCTAAATCAGACGGAACAGAATCGGCAGAGTGATCGATGACATCCTGAAGCAATGTATCGGCGGACACATCCAAAGCATTGGCAATATTGCAGAATGTGTCCATCTTGGTAGGCTTGAAGCCCCGTTCAATTACGCTGACATGCATAGGGCTTAAATTCACCAATTCTGCCAGCGCTTCCTGCGTCAGCCCCTTTTGCTCACGGGCTGCCTTGATTCGTTTCCCGACTGCCTTCAAGTCCACGGTTAATCATCCCTTTAGAATCAGATTTAATTCCAGTAAGTAGTATAACCGTGGGAAAGGAGAAAGCACAGAATCTATTATATTTAGAATAGGTATAATAGAATTATATTTTAATGCAAATTACGGAAGAAACCAGGATTATTCGTATCCCAATTCTGTCGAGAAATGGATAGAAAAGTATTCTGTTCGTCAGAAAAAACGGAAAGTGGATTCCATCTCATGATTTGCCTCTTTCCTGTTATTATGCGTTCTGTATTGCAAAACACATCCGCAAATAATTCCACTAATTCAAGACAGCACTATTATACAGTCCACTCAAACAGAACGCAAGTAAAATAAAATGTTACTGATACAAAACATTGGGAGGAAATCAGTAATGGTTGATTTAGGAGTACGCTTGCAGCAATTACGTATGGATCGCAATATGTCGCAATCTGAACTGGGAAAAGCACTGAATCGAAGCAAGTCTGTCATCAGCGCCTATGAAAATGATCTCCGTATCCCTCCGCTGGAGGTACTGACCGAGATCGCACTGATTTTCAACGTGTCACTGGATTTTCTCGTTGGGATAGATAAGGCGGAGATGGTCTCGGTAGATGGGCTGAACGACACGCAAAAGGCGATCATTCATTCCCTGATTTACGAATTTACGAACGATCATTCCCCATATCCCGGTCTTACCGAGCATCAGCAAAAGCTGCTGAGTCAGATTATGGTTGAATTCTCGAAAAAATAATATCCACCGGACATTTGCATTTTATTGTTCGAGTCCTAGGAACAAAAATAATCCGAACCCGTTTTCCACCAAGAACAGGTTCGGATTATTCTTCTCTGGTACGCCAGAAGGGACTCGAACCCCCGACCTACTGATTCGTAGTCAGTCACTCTATCCAACTGAGCTACTGGCGCATACGCACTTCTCTCAAATACCTGAATATAGTACCACATCTCTTAAAAAAATGCAAGTGCTTTTTTCGCTTTTTCCAACTTTTTTATCTTCCCCTCCGCGCCGCCTTGACAGCTTCGGTGTTTCTGGTGTAAAATGTCCACCATAAGGAGACGCTGGATATGGATAATCTGGATTTGAATACGCTCCCCGAGCTGCTGCTTCCGTGGTATCGGGAAAACCACCGCTGCCTGCCATGGCGGGAAACGAAAGAGCCTTACCATATCTGGCTGTCGGAAATCATGCTCCAGCAGACACGGGTGGAGGCTGTCAAGGGCTACTACGCCCGCTTCCTTGCCGCGCTGCCTACTGTGGAGGCTTTGGCAGACTGCGACGACGATGTTCTGCACAAGCTCTGGGAGGGGCTGGGCTACTACAGCCGGGTGCGGAATCTGAAGAAAGCCGCGCAGGTCATCCAGGAACGCTATAATGGCGAATTCCCCAGGGAATATGATGCGGTTCTGGCGCTGCCCGGCATCGGGGAGTACACTGCGGGCGCTGTCTGCTCCATCGCATTTGACCTTCCCGTTCCGGCGGTGGACGGCAATGTACTGCGGGTCTTCTCCCGGCTGACGGACGACCCCTCCCCTATCGATCTGCCCGCCGTGAAAGCCAGCGTCCGGGAAAGGCTTGCCGCCATTTACCCGAAAGAAGCCGGTGACTTCACGCAGGCGCTGATGGAGCTGGGCGCCACCGTCTGCGGACCCAACCGAAAACCGGAATGCGGTAACTGCCCTTGTCGGAAAATTTGTCTCGGATATCAGCATGGCACCGCGGAAACCCTCCCTGTCAAGTCCCCCAAGCGGGAGCGGCGGCAGGAGGACAGAACCGTGTTCATTCTGCAATGCGACGGGAAATATGCTCTGGAAAAGCGCCCGGGCAAAGGGCTTCTCGCGGGGCTGTGGCAGTTTCCCAATGTGACCGGGCATCTGGATACAGCTCAGGCGCTGGCCGAGGTGGAGCGGATGGGGCTTCGTCCACGGGAAATTCTGCGGGAGGTTTCGAGAAAGCACATTTTCACCCACATCCAGTGGAATATGAGGGGAATTTATCTGGAAGTTGCCGAAGTATCCGGCGGCTTTTCATGGTTCACGGCAGAGCAGATCGACGCGCAGGCGGCGCTGCCCACGGCATTCCGCCTGTTTTGGGAGGAGAAAGAGAGAGATGTTTGATTTTCACATTCATTCCCGGGTTTCCTTTGACGGCCACGACACCGGCCGCGCCTTGGCGCAGGCGGCGCTGGACGCCGGGTTGAAGGAAATCTGCTTCACCGACCATCTGGACTACGACCCCACCGGCCAGATGGGCGATCTGACCTTCCGCACGGAGGACTACAACGCGGAGTACGACCGTCTTTCGCTTCCCGGGCTGACCATCCGGCGGGGCGTGGAGTTCGGCCTTACCCGGGATAATCAGGCGCAGTTCCGGAAAGACCTTGCCCGACGTCCCTTTGATTTTGTCCTCGGCTCCATCCATTTTGTGGACGGGCTTGACGTGTATTTTGAGCCGTTCTGGCAGGGGAAGACCGTTTATCAGGTGGAGCAGCGGTATCTGGAGGAAACCCTGGCCTGTGTTCAGGTTCACGGGGATTTCGACGTACTGGCGCACCTGACCTACATCAGCAAGCCCCCCTGTCACCCCACCCATGCGCCCCTGTCCTACGTTGCCCACCGGGAG
>PPYF01385164.1_pt1 | contig 29418 bp, 22 predicted proteins | sample 1559871 | NCBI WGS metagenome assembly PPYF01 (sample SAMN08240021, study PRJNA423297) | Human gut metagenome, whole genome shotgun sequencing project.
TTGAATGCCTCCTTATTCTCTTGGTTTTATTATGAAATCCTTGAGAATAAGCTGTCAACTTTTTTTATACCACACCATTCAATGAAATTCCATTGGATAAGCGAAATAGAGAAGCTTCTCGAATGCGGGATCTTGCTGTCGAATTAAAAGTGCATCTCAGTGACAGTGAAGAAGAAGAGGTCTTTTTTGAGAGTCATGCCGGTGAGGATTTATTATTGGATGAAACGTTAGATGTAGAAACGTTTAACCAATATATCAAGGCCTTTGTTGTTCGTGTCAACGATGTTGTAGAAACTACACTGGATGATGCCGATTTGACACCGGAAGATATCGATCGAATTATTTTGGTAGGAGGTACCAGCAATATTCCTTGTATCAGTGAATCTTTGACAAAACTATTTCATAAGATACCAGAAAAAATTAAAGCACCGGATATGATGGTTGGGGAAGGCGCCGGGATTTATTGCGGCATGCGTTTTGTTGAAAATTCATTAAAATGTGATGTTACGATTGGAGTCAGTCACAGCATTGGAATAAAAATAAAAGGGCGATTTGAAGTAATGATTCCCCGTAACACGCCATATGGTTCGAATTCAGAATTCCAGGTTCTACCAATCCCGGAACGAAAACGGGGGAAAGATTTGAAACTGAATATCTATCAAGGCGTGGTCAATGATAATCAAGTAATTGGAAAAATCGTCATTTCTAAAAATATCCAAGACGAGCTAAGCGTTAATAAGATTGCAGTCCGTTTAACTACGGATATAAATGACGGCACGGTTCTTTATGAGTTGTATGATATAAAATCAGATGGGGTCATTGGGGAAAGATTGTGCCATGACTCTCTGAAGGGAGGTTAAACTTTATTACGAGCCGTTCATTTAGTAATTAAAAGGCGATAGATGTAGATCATGTGTTTATTGGTAATTAGAAAACAAGGAGAAGAAAAATATGGCAAATACCAGGAGTCGTAGACCTAGAGTTAAGAAAGGTGATAATTCGAACATTAAGACTGATCTTGCAAGGGAGAATGAATCATCTGATGTAACAAAAATAAATTTTACGGATTTAACAAATAGAATCGAATCCTTGACCAATGAAATAGAGGCTGCGAGCAGAAAAATTCAAGAGCGTCAAGGCCAAGTGAATCAAGATGTTTCTAAGTGCATATCGGAAACGCTTGAAAAATTAGTAACAATGTTTGTTGAGGAAGCAAGAAAACAAAATAACAACCGACAAATATTTAATAAGATAGGTGATATTGAATATTTGGTTAAAAGCTCAATAAATTTCAGCAAGGAATCTTTATCTAAAGAATGTCAAAATATAAAAAAAGTAATAGACAGTAAGACTGAAATAATTCAAGATATTATTTCAGAAAGTGCAAAAAAACAGGCCAATGATTTGAGTGAACATAGTGATGATATACAAGATCGACTGGAGGAATTGCCTAAAATTACCGGCAGCGTCGAGGTTTGTGCCGGAAAACTGAAACAGTTAGATAGTATACAAAAGATCTTAAGTGATAAAAATATCGATATTAAACAAACTTTCCCGGCCAGTAATCATGATGAAGAAACCATTATGCAGATGGCGGAATACGGCCGCATTATTTTGCAGCAAATGGAAACGGCGGCTCGGTGGTATGCGCGGAGAAAACAGGATCTTGAGGGAATAGACCAGGAACGACAACATCATGCTGAGGAACTTCGCAGTAAAATAGAAGAAGCTCGAAATCAAGGTATTCATGAAGGCAAAAGGCAGTTTATATTTGAATTGATAAGCAAGTATGATGAAGCCAATTTATCGGCCCTTTTTGAAGCGGATGAAGTTGGTGCTCTTAACCGGACTAAGACATTAGCGGCATTTTTACGGAATCAAGGTATTGAAGAAGTATTAAAAAGGGGGGATATTCATACGATTACAGATAATAATTTAGAAGAATATCGCATCCTTATTAATCATGCGCATATAGGTAAAGTTCGCATCACTTCACCGGCCTATGTATTATCGAATCAAGTCATTGCCAAAGCTTTTTGCGAAGATGTTGTTGACCATACTAATGAGATTGGAAGTTCCGATATTATGGATATCCGGGAAACTGTTGAAGGTACGCAATCCGTTAAGGAGTCGGTGAACGTAGAGCCTGTACAAACTGTTAAGGAGACAGTAAACGTAGAGCCTGTACAAACTGTTAAGGAGACAGTAAACGTAGCACTAATGATGAAGGGATAAATAAATGATTGAATATTATGTCGGTATTGATTTGGGGACCACCAATAGCACTGTTTCCGTCATTGAGTTGGAATCCCCTTTTGATAACCCTAATAAATCTTTAAAGACATGTCCTATCCGACAATACGGGGCGCAGCGTACGATGGGCTTGCAGGAAGCAGTATGCCTGCCTTCAGCTCTATATTTTGATATAGAGAATAAGCAGGTCTATACCGGCGAATATGCAAAAGGCATGTATGCTTCCGGAGATTTTCCGCTGCAGACTGTACGATCCATTAAAACTCGCATGGGACTTGATTCACGATTAGTGATTCCGGGATTAAAAGACAGCAGCATAAAAGAGATTTTTACTATGCCGCAATGTGCTTCCTTCTTTATTCGGACTATTGCCGAATCATTAAAGACACAGTATCCGGAGGCCGGGGCTGCCATTACGCGTCATGCTGTTGTCACCGTTCCGGCAGCCTTTAATGACGATGAACGTGTGGCTACTAAAAATGCGGTGTTATTGGGCGGCTTCGAAGAATGTACTATTTTAGATGAACCCACAGCAGCACTGCTATATCATCTGAACAGCAATGCCGAAGAAGGAGCCTTTGATGATTTTGAGGACATTGATTTTGAGGATGACTCAAAGCCTATTTATAAATTAATGTATGATATTGGTGGAGGAACTCTTGATGTTGCCATTGCCAAACTCACGAAAGACGAAGAAGAAAATTATAATATTGACATAGTCAGTCTTTCTGATCGGATGAACTTAGGCGGCGATAATTTTGACCGTTTATTGGGAGCCTATTTCCTTCAAGATTTTGAGAATACAAATTCACAAATACAGGAGCGTTCAGAAGAGGATCAGGGACGTATCATAGCCCGCAGTGTTTCTAATGCAGAAGATTATAAAATTAAGTTGAATCAGAAAATTTTAGCCAGTGTGAATGAACGTAAAAGAATGAAATCAAAGGTTAATGTTACCTTTGAGCTGATTGATAGTATGTATGTAGAAGATATTGTATTGAATAAGGAATTACTGGATGATATCTATCAGCGATTTACATCGCCGACGGCTGTCAAAGATGGTCTCCTGACTCCTATTAAAACTGCATTGAAAAGAGCAAATCTGGATAAAGAAGCTATTGATGAAGTTATCCTTACCGGGGGAATGGCACAGTTCTATGCTGTATATGAAACCTTGAGAAGCTTTTTTGAGGATGTACCTCTTCAATTGGTGAACGACACCCGGATTGCCGTATCCGCAGGTGCGGCTTTATACTCTTGGGGGCTTAATGATGAAAATCAGCCGATGGATGAAGGAATAAAACGCATCAATAAGATTAGCTCTAAACTTGGCAGCAACATTTATATTAAAGTCGGCAATCAGTTTGAACCGTTAATTCTCAGTGACATGGAAAAACGGAGCGGGACTTTCCAATATACTATTGAAGATGATACGGTGGCTTATTTCCCTTTATATTTGTATTCCGGCGCGGAATCGGAAAATGGTGAAGACAATACAGATACGTATATCCAGTTAGACGGACGCATGATTGAATCTGATCCGAGTTATCATGCAGGAGACAAGATTCCCTTGAGATGGTCGATTGATGACGATAAGGTTATTACGATTGAAATTGAAGGCCGTTCGGATATTAAATTGTCGAAGTTATTGACGCGACAGGAAATAGAAAATGATCTTGTTCAGCAATACCGGGTAAATTGGGAGGAATAATATGGAAGAGGAAGTAAAAGAGCGATTAATCGATGCCTATCGTCGTATTGATCAATGTCTCGATGGTCGCTTTGAGAAGGACGTGCGCTTATATTTACCAATAGAGGATATTGAAGAATTAAAAAAAATTATTTATGAAGGTAAGTATGAGAAGGTTCTTGAAAAGTTCCGATTGAAGAAAGAGCGATATTCGGCAGACGTATTAGCCAATATCCTAATAAAAAATGCATGGCTTATGAAAGATGATGGGAAATACGGTATATTACATCCTGTTTTTAAAGAATGTGAGATCGCCTATTTTTCCGCGATTATGAATGACGGCATACTTGATCATACGATTGAAATGCCAAAAAAATTTCGAGCGAATATAATCCTATTGTATTTAAAACGATTGGATGGAAGCACTTGTAGAAAGATGTTAGATGAAAATCCTTTGTTCTTGAATGATATTAATTTCCGTGCAGTATGTATTGTCTCGATTTTGAAGGAAATGGCTCTCGAAGAGCGATATAGGGCTTTTAACAACTATGTAAAAAAATGGCCGGGGCTGTTAGAAGTAACAACGGCTTATAAAGATGTCTTTCCTAAGGATAAGATTAATGAAGAAGATTTTTGTGAATTGATTTTTAGCGGGCAGATTGTAGATAATCAACGGTCGCTTTTGAATGATTTTTGGATAAACATGCTGACCGTCGATGGTCTTAAGATTATATTGACGTTATTGAACAACTATTTTCGTTCTCATGCATCTGACTCGGCAAAGGGAAAGACGATTGTTTCTAAATTATTTCCGGTAATTAATAGAGACCTGGATAAACTGGCAGACGACTTTGTTAATGCATGTACGAGTTTGGATCACCCGGCTTGTAAGACGGTATTACAAGAGTTTTGTAAGCGGATTCAAAGTCCGAGAGCAAAAGATATCATGATACAGGCTTTACAGGAACAGGGCATTCAAATTGAGCATAAGGAAAATACCCTCGCTGATGCAGATACTATTGCTGAAAAATTAAGCGGTTATCGTATTTCGGATAAGTTAATGGGTTTTTTGGTAATTTCCTTTTCCAAACAATATAAGGATGACTATGAATTTATGCTTTCTAAAATACAAACCGAATGCAGCAGTGATGACAATTTCAACTTGTTTGTTTATGAATTAGCCGTTCGCAGACTATCGTCCTATCCTAACTACATGATGTATCTTCTTGAATATATCGTTCCTTCTGACCCGCGCATAAAAAAGAAGTGCTTGGAATTTTTTGAGGGACAGGATATTTTACGTGAAAAGAAAAAAATGGATTAAGCAAGCAAACCTTAAAGGTAATTTCGGATTTTATAAAAAATAACGACTTTGAACTCTTTAAAAGATTGACATTTTAATAACGGTATCGGGGGTATATGTTCATGAATTCTATCGGCATCGATTTAGGCACAACCAATTCAGTTGCATGTACGATTCAAAATGGGAAATATAAGTATCTGCAGTTTCACCATAAAGAATTACTGCGGTCTTCTATATTATATAAAGATGGAACTGTGACTGTTGGTGAAGTTGCAAAAAGGAAAGCGATGATTTATTCGGAAAACTATATTTCTTCGTCTAAAACTTATATGGGTGACAGTAAAGTCTGGAAGATTGATGACCGTACTTTTACTCCTGTCGACGCGGCAACAGAAATATTAAGAGAAATCTATAAAGAAGCTAAACGTTTTTTTAAAAATGATGAAGACATACAAGCGGTCATTACGACGCCGGCCTATTTTTCGAGCAGCCAAAATGAAGCTACGGCTGAAGCCGGCAAACGGGCTGGTTTTTCCGTTAAACAAATTTTGGCAGAGCCGGTAGCTGCTGCATTGGCATATGCTTTTGACAGTTTACAGGAATCTGAGAAAATTTATGTTGTTGATCTCGGCGGAAGCACTTTCGACGTAACACTATTGGAGGTCCTGTCCCGGAAGGAGTATCGCACAGTCTTCAAAGATGGAGATACCAATCTTGGCGGCGATGATTTCGACGACGTAATCATAGATATGATGAAGAGCCACATAAGGCAAGATATTGGAATCGATTTATCCGGTCAAGAAGTTTCCGGACTTAGTGAAAATGTCTATGGCAGAGCTGTCCAGAAACTAGCTCAGGAAGCTGAAAAAGTAAAGTGTTCTCTCAGTGAGTCAGAACGAGACTTTGTTAGCATTGTCAATTTATTCCCCTATATGGATGGTAATTATGACTTTGATATGGAAATTACTCGCGCGGAATTCCTTGCAGAATCTTCGCGGTTAATACGTCGCATCAAGCGAATTGTCAGCCACAGTATAGAAGAGAACCATGTAGATGTAAATGAAATAGACAGAGTCATTTTGGTAGGCGGATCATCCAATATGCCTTTCGTTCGAGAGTTTATAAAAGATTACTTTAATAAAGAGCCTTATGCGGATAAAGATTTATCGAAACTTGTTGCGATGGGAGCTGCTATCAGAGCTGATAGCGAACTGGGTGATACGATTACATTGCATGATATTATTGCACATTCTTTGGGAATTGAATTAATCGATGACCGTTATTCTATCCTTCTGGAAAAAGGAAGAGAATATCCTTGCCGAAACATTGATACGTTTACGACGGCTCATGATTATCAGGAAAAAGTGAATATCAGTGTTTTTGAGGGAGAAGATACGAGGAATGTAAATAATAATAAATATTATGGCGGGTTTACCATCGGCAATATCGAAAAGGCACTACAAGGCGTGCCACAGATTGAAGTCACCTTTGAATTTGATAAAAGTTGTATTCTCCACGTATCAGCTCGTGATTTAGCAACGGGATCGTCTGGAGAGACCAGCATTCACATGAATCGGGCTTGGGATAAAAAAGAAGGAGGGACATCCGATTAAATTGAGCAGAAAACATTGTTGAGGAGGCAGATATTTTGACCAACAACGATTTAATAAATTGTGTTACTGAGACCGATAATAGTGATAAAATCCTTGACATGAGAAACGCAGGTGTATGCGTAGGTATCGATGTTGGTTGTACTCAATCGAAAGTCGTTTACACTAGGGACGGGACTGCGAATTTTTGGATAATTTCGAATAAAAGCATTGGAATCGATGGATCAGTTGATTTAACCGATTCAGTTCAGCGTATTTGTACCCTTACAAGAGAGCGCTTTGGCATTATACACAGGGCAGCAGTTGCAGTACCGGTCATGTGCTCAACTGAAAAAATAGAAGCCATAAAGAAGGCTGTCATAGCTTCAGGAATCTCTGATGTTGAAATTTTATCTGCAGCGGAAGCTGCCATTAGGGGGTATAAACTTCCATACCGTGATAATCAAAACATCCTTGTTTATGATTGGGGAGAAAGATCCTTACATGTCACGATTCTTCGAGAAGAATCAAAACAATTGAAGATAATAGCTTATTCTGAGAACCTGGCGTTAGGCGGAAAAAATTTTACACAAGCCTTGGTGGAAGAAATGTGGGATTTCATTTTTGATGCACTTGATTTGGATATGACGAGTGAGAAGGATTCCGGCTTACCTCATAATTCATTTAATGAAAACCTGGAAGCTCTCCAACATGGGTGCGAAAAATTGAAAAATGATTTGTCTCAAAGTACCAAAGGTATGTTGTCTTTAGTACTAAAAGATGGATCTAATCAGGACAAAAGTTTTCGCTGTGAATATACTCGTGACGAATTTGAAGACTGCACATCTGAATTGCGAAGTCAGGCAAAAAAAACTTTGGAAAAAGCTTTAACCCAGGCGAAGTTAAAAAGAGGGGATATTGATTTTGTTATATTGACAGGCGGTACGAGTAAGGTTTCTATCATACAAGAAACCGTGCAGCGATATTTTGGTAAAAAAATATATATAAATCAAAATCCGATAACCGTAAGTGCGGCCGGCGCATGTTCCTATGCGTATAGTCATTCTAACTTGGAAGCACAGTATTCAAAAAGTGGGATTCAACCATTATCGGATAAGGTATCCGTCGGACCAATAGCAGAACTTAGGGCGCGTGAACAAGAGCGAAAAAGAAACGCTCCCAATAGTATCCAATCGATGGAAGTTAAAAAAAGGGGAACACTGACAACAAGTCCTAATACACCACAGTCGCAGGCGTCTTTTGCAAAAAAAAACGCCTAAAGAAGAACCGCAGAAGTCATTATCCGCAGCCGGGTCCCGGTATTATATAAACGGCAAGGGAGAACGGGTTGATGAAAAGGTGGTTGTGAAAAACACCCCGCCTAAATCCGAACCACAGAAGACTCCATCGTCTACCATATCTCGTTACTATATAAATGGTAAAGGAGAACGGATTGATGAAAAGACTGTTGTGAAATCTTCGCCTAAAACAGAACCACAGAAATCATCATCGGCTGCCGGCGCTCGTTATTATATAAATGGCAGAGGCGAACGGGGTGATGAAAAGGCATTTGTGAAATCCCCCCCGCCTAAATCCGAACCACAGAAGACCCCATCGTCTACCATATCTCGTTACTATATAAATGGTAGGGGAGAGCGGATTGATGAAACAAAAGGTGAACTTAAACCGGCATATGAAACGAAGTCTTCTAATCGAGATAAAAAATCTTATAAAAAAGAAGCATCTCAAGGAGAGGCAATGGCTGAATATATCTTGAGAGAGGGAGGTCATCACCGCAATGGATTCGGAACCGTGTTTGGTAAAAGCAGTGCAAGGCATAATAAAGCTATAGAATCGGCGAATAAACAAAAAACTTCAGGGGACTCATCGCATCTGCCTCTTATAATAGCGGGACTTATGCTTACATTGCTTACGGTTATTATATTAGAATTCCTATGGTTTTATTTCCCCGGAAAGAGTAACCGCAATATCCTGACTGCAGCGATTATAAAAGTCGAAGAGACGTTTTTTGCGTCAGATCTGTCATTGAACGGGATCTCTTTGGGAAATGACGTAGAAAGTTTATCGTATTTTGGCAGACCTGATCAAGTAATAGATGGTGATTATGTATATAATTCAGTTAAGGTGGGAACACGTTATCGTCAAATCGTTTATCTTGAATCAATGAGTGATGATGTAAAAACGAAGAGAGGCATCCATCCAGGATCAACCGGTGAAGATATGATTAATGCTTACGGAAGTAATTTCAAAAGTTTTAAGTATAAGGATTTAACCTTATATGAATATACTTTCGGTACAGAAACTGCAGTTGGAATCCTACGATTTGCCGTCAATAAAGCGTCAAAAATTGAGTATATAAGTATTCGTATTCCGTAAATGAAAGGATAGAGATAAGCGAATTTAAATCGGTATTTATTTTGGAGTGCTAAAGATTGCAGATTCTATAGATATTTTGTTGGAGGACAATTTGCAGGAATCTGGAATGTAATATACTCATATATTTTTTGTCCCAGAGACTATTGAATCTTTAATGGGTTAAGGTCTATTCCCATTCCTTACATTTTTGAATTATTTTTTAGGAAAAAAGCCTTGTACCGGATGATCGGAGTCATCCGGTACAAGGCTTTTTCCTATGTATAGAGAATTTGAGAAGGAAAGCGTAATTAGATTTCGACGTTGAAGTGTTTGAGAATCATTTTTTCAGCTTCGCCGTTCCAGAGGCCCTTATGGGCTTTGCAGCATTTGTCGAGTTCTAAGAAGAACGGGTCTTTTTCGCCGAGTTTGGCAAAGTCTTCAATGGCTGTCATGGGCATGTCGAACTGGGTATAGGCCAGTTTTTTGCCGCCCGGGATGTTGGGGAGATTGAGCGTCGTTTCAGCGATGCTGTCGATGCCGCCGACATGGGTTACCATGACGGCCGGGTCGATGATGCCTTTAGCTGCCAAGGTGTTGGCTTCGATGAGGTCATCGTTGTTGCCGCCGGTCGTGCCCATGATATGGGTGCTGGTGTAGTGGCAGTCGTAGAGGTTGATTTCAGCGCTGAAGTTTTTGTCCGTCGGGCCGGAGAAGAAGTTGAGGCATCCGTCAAAGGCTAAGAGGCGGTTTCCGAGTTCGGCGACGGCGCGGATCGGGGTATAGACGAAGACGTCGTCATAGCCGTGGCCGTCGGTGAGGGCCATGAGGTCGTCATAAGCCGTGTCCATGTTGGACGTGTTGACGTAGATGAGTTCGACGCCGTGTTCGGCTGCGTATTCCGGGGATACGACTTCTTTGGCTCTGGCAATGCGGGCCTCGTTGATATCGGTAACGACGATGCGTTTCGGTTTGTTTTTGTAGTTGATGCCGTAGCTTACAGCACCGAGGCCCATGGGGCCGCAGCCGCCGAGGATGATGATGTTGCCGCCTTCTTTAGTGCCCATGGCGTGATTGTAGTTCTGCTTATTCGTATGGTAGTTGGCGTGGTAGCCGCCGATGATGCAGCTCATGGGTTCGCCCAAGGAGGCTTCGAAGAAGCTTTCACCTTCGTAAGGCATGAGGGCGCCTAATTCCATGACTTCGTGAGGGAAGATGCAGTACGTGGCATCGCCGCCGAAGAATTCATAAGAGTAGCCGGGGGAAGCCAGGCTGCCTTTGTAGTTCAACGCCGGCTGCTGAGCAAAGCGCATGCCCGGTTTAAACTGGTCCTGCCATTTTTTGCCGACTTTGACGATGACACCGGCAAATTCATGGCCCGTGATGATCGGGTTGGTATCGATGTTCTGCGGAGCTCGTTTGTGGTTCTTGCCCTGTTCAACGAGTTTATACGTCGACATGCAGATGCTGTCGGTGATGATTTTTGCTAAAATTTCGTCGTCTTTAATTTCCGGGAGTTCGAATTCTTCTAAACGTAAATCGCGGGTACCGTACATTCTGACTGCTTTTGTTTTCATGGTAAAATCCTCCTAAATAGGTAAGTAGCTGTAATTTTTTATATGAGTGACGAAGCTGTTTATGCTTCGAGGTTTGCAAAGGTATTGAAGATGTCGTCGGCAGAGCTGTGAAGCAAGTCTTCGACGTCGTCTTCATCGGAACAGGTGATGGCGATATTGCTTAAAATATCGAGGTGTTCGTCACCGACACCGGCGATACCGATGACGAGTTTTACCGTTTCACCGCCCCAATCGGTGCCGTCCGGGAAGGTCATGACGACCAGTCCCGATTTTTTGACTTCGCCCTTGCTGGCTTCGATGCCGTGAGGGATGGCGACGGCGTTGCCGATGGCCGTGTTAAAGACTTCTTCTTTATCGAGCATAGCCTGGGTATATTTTTCGCTGGTATAGCCGTCCTCAGAGAAAATCTTTCCGATTTTCTTGATGATATCTTCTTTAGGCTGAGGCGGGCAGTTCAGGATGATGTTTTTCTTCTGTAAAATCGTATTCATAGAGAACGTCTCCTTTTATTTTTCGTTGCGGGCAGCAGCTAATTCATCGACGAGCATGCCGTATTCGGGAGCTGCCATAAAATTGGTAATCGTAATCAGACGGGCGTTGGGGGCACTGGCTTTGGCTCGGTCGGCGAGATCTTTGTGGCAAACGACGAGTTGGGCGTCGGCCGGAACTTCAGAAACCGATGCGTGGCTGACCGTGATGTCCGTAAGTCCTGCTTTTTTGAATTTTTTTTGCAGGACGGCAGCACCCATGGCGCTGGAGCCCATACCGGCATCGCAGGCGAAGACGACGTTGGTGATATGCTTTAAATCGACAGGCGCTGCAGACGTCGTGGTCGCTGCCTTCTTCGATTCGGCTTTCATGTCCTGCATCTTCTGCTGTGCTTCTTCAAGGGATTCACCTGATTTGGCATTGGACAATTTGATGATGGGCGATGCGATGAGGAAGGACACAACCGTTGCGATGACGATGCTTAAGATAACGGCCAAGGTTGAACCTTTGGGAGCCATGGCCAGGTAGGAAATGAGGCTGCCGGGAGCCGGCGGGCCGGAAAGGCCGAGGTCGAAAATCATGTTGTAGAACAGGGCTGCGACGCTGCCGCCGATGGTGGCTAAGAGAAGGGCCGGGTTCATGAGGATATAGGGAAAATAAATTTCGTGAATGCCGCCGAATACGTGGATGATCAAGGCACCGGGAGCTGACTGGCGGGTCATCTTGTCTTTGGCGAATAACCAGTAGGCCAAGAGGACGCCTGCGCCGGGGCCGGGGTTGGTTTCAATCATGTAGAAGATGGATTTGCCCGATTCAGCGACTTGTTCAGCACCGAGGGGAGTGAAGATCCCGTGGTTAATGGCATTGTTGAGGAACAAGACTTTTGCCGGTTCAACGAAGAGCCCGATGAGGGGGAAGATGCCGGCCTGCAGCAGGAATTGGACGCCGGCCGTTAAGAAGGAGAGGATGACGCCCATGACCGGTCCGATCAGTTCGAAACCGATGATGGCCATGATCATGCCTAAGATACCGACGGAGAAGTTATTGACCAGCATTTCAAAACCCGGTTTAATGTGACCGTCGACAGCAGCATCAAACTTTTTGATGACAAGGCCTGCCAGCGGGCCCATGACCATGGCACCTAAGAACATGGTGTACGTCGTACCGGTGATGACGCCGACTGTTGCGATGGCGCCCATGACGGCACCGCGAAGGCCGCCGACAATCTTGCCGCCTTGGAAGGCGATGAGTAAGGGCAGTGCATAGGTCAGGAACGGTCCGACCATTTTAGCTAACTGTTCATTTGGCAGCCAGCCACTGGGAATGAAGAGTGCCGTTATGAGACCCCAGGCGATGAAGGCGCCGATGTTCGGCATGACCATACTGCTGAGGAAGCGGCCGAAGGATTGTATTTTTGCTTTCATAGTAAGCCTCCAATTTGTAACCATAATTCCATTGACGGAGCAGAACTCGGCACTCCGGACTGCGCTGTGCTGCTCTCTTGATGGTTACAGTATACCTTCCGTACATACTGAAATCAATTAAAAGTAATTTAACTTTGTCCACATTCAATGTGACAACTATGAAGGAATCAGTGCTGGCCTGGCGTAAGCCGCAGCTGCCGCCCCTTTCAATTGGTGGTATAATTAAGAAAAACGAAAGGGAGGAGATGAGACAATGGCTCTTTCGGTCGTAATTATTGATCACGAGCCGCTCATGGCGGCACAATTAAAAAAGTGCCTGTTGGCAGTGGATCCGGACATAACCGTCGCCGCTATTTGCTATGAAGGGGAACAAGCGGCAGCCTGCCTTCATGAATATAAACCGGATCTCGTCTTCTTGACGATTGAAATGCCCCGCATCGGCGGTCTTGCCATTGCCAAGGCCATTCAGGGCATGGAAGGAGACCGGCCGGATATCGTCTTCGTCACCGGTCAGCGCGACTTTGTGTCCCATACGCTGCGGCTGACGGCCCTGGACTATTTAGTCAAGCCCGTAACCGAAGGGGAAGTGGCTCAGGCCGTCCGAAAGTTCAGGGCCCTGCACATAAAAAAAGAACCTTCTCCGAGAGAAGATTCTTTGGCGGATACGTCGGCTGATGACGAGCCGATTTCTCTGCCGACGCGGCGGTTTTCCGTCGATGAGGGAGAGAAGATAAAGCTCATTGCCTGTGAGGATATTCGCTTGATTTATGCTGAAAAGCGCCGGACTTTTTTAGTGACCCTGGAAGGGAAAACCTATCCTACTCATTTCAGCCTGATTCAGTTTGAGCAGCGGTTGCCGGCATCGGTATTTTTTCGCTGTCACCGCAACTATATCGTCAATATCGATGAGGTTCGGCAAATCGAACCTTGGTTCAATCATCAATACGTATTGATTCTTCAAGGGCAGGAAAAGGAACCGATTCCGGTGGGCCGCTCTTATATAAAAAAACTGAGGCAATATATTTATTTATAATCCCAGGGCCTGAGCAAAATAGACTTTTAAAATCCGCTGCAGATGGCAGCGGATTTTTTCTTCGTCATGGCCATAAACGGCCTGAGAAAAGGCGGAATCACTGACCATGGCACTGCTGATGGAGCCCAGGACGTCGGTATGCATGCGGCTCTGTTCGTCCTGTGGCATGACCAGAAATAAAATCGTCGAGATGCCGTGAAAATACGGGTTGGTAAAGGTGTCTTTGTCAGGAACGGCCGTATAGAATAAGGCCTGATTTACCGCCGTCGTTCGGCAGTGGAGCAGGGCGAAGTCCTGTTCCGGGAAAATCTGGCTGTTCAGCCGTTCGCGTTTGATGATGGCATCAAACAGTTGGGCCGACTGTTCTTCATCTTCTACCGCCTCCGATGCCAGGGTGTGGACGGCTTCGGCAAAGGTAACGGCTGCCGGCAGTGTATATTGGCGATAAGCTCGCAGGATATCGGCGATTTCTTTCGACAGAAGCTGCGTCTTATCGAGGACCGCTACGAAATCGTCTTCGTCCGGTTTATCGATGAAAACCCGTTTTTTGGGGACATGGGCATACTCTTCGATTTTTCCGGTAATCTGATGAAGTTCTGACGGCGAAATGAGGGGGGAGACGAAGAGTACGTCGGCGCCGGGAAGGGATATGGGCAGGCTGGAAACGAAGAAGTCCGTCTGTTTTAGAACTTCTTCCGTTACGGAATCACTGCCGTACGTCTGAAGCTGTACGTTTTTAGGCAGTTTATTTTGAAGACGGGTCATCATCAGTCGGGCAATGCCGAAGCCGCTGGCACAGACGATGCCGATGGAGACACTGCGCGTAAAGGCTTTATTTCCCTTGATTCGTTCTAAGGCGGCACCGAAGTGAATGGTCAGATAGCCGACTTCATCATCCGATACGGGTGTATCGAGAGACAGGGACAAGACGTTGGCTGCCCGCTTTGCTTTTTGGAAGACGTCGGCATATTCCTCCTTGATATCGTCGAGGAGGGGATTGATGATATTTAAATGGTGCTGGAGTCGGATGATGGTAGGTTGTAAGTGGACGAAGAGGCCTTGAAGAAACTCGTCGTCACAGCGAAGGTCGTAAGCTAAACGGGTATCGAAGGCTTCAATCATAGCGTCGATGACGCGTAAGAGTTCCGATTCATCGACGCTGTTGGGAAGATCCCAAAGATCATTGTCTTGATACCGGATTTTCGCGCCTTTGATGTGAAGCAGGAGATACGAGGCTTCAATGGGCGGCATCGTAATCTGAAATTCCGCTTCCATGGCGGCGACAATCCGTCGTGCCAGGGCGGCGTCTTCGCTGTCCTCAAGAATGGGAACAACCTCTTCGTCCGTATCGTCAGGCTGGCCCTTGGCAATGCGTTCGACGGCGATGGCGATGTGAATGATCAGTCCGATTTTAGCCGTGTCCGTAAATTGGTCGATCTTTTTTTCGTCTAATTTCACGAGGACGTCATAGACTCGCTGAATCGTATGGGTGTTCAGCAGCTGGTAGACGCCCTTATCGATGACATGGGCCAAGGCTTTCGATAAGGATTCGTCGGCGTTTTGCAGGTCCTTGAAGGCGTCGGCACTCGTTGTTTCGCTGATGAAGCGATGCATGGCTTCGCGGTAATCTTTCTCCGTGCCGGTCAGTAAGACGCCGTAGCCTTGTTTTTTCAAGACCTTTAAATTATTTTTTTCAAGCCAAGGGGATAAGGACTCTAAATCTGAAGCCGCCGTCGCTTCACTGACCCCGAGCAGGGTGCTGTAATAGAGCAGTTTTTTCGGCATTCGGTCGCGCAACAGCTCAAAGAGCAGGTAACGGCGACGCGTATCTTTATCGCTAAAATCCATGGCGGATGCATCAGAAAGGGCTTCGGTCAGATTTTTCTTATCAAGGGCCGACCCGTCTAAACGAATGCCGGCCCGTTTTTGGCGGACCAGTTTCAGCTTATACGAGGACAGTGCCTTTTCGGTCCCTTCCAGTTCGCGTTGGACCGTTCGCTTGCTGATGCCGAGATCATCGGCCAGGGCCTGTTCGGAGAGGTAGTCTTCCTCTTTTAATAAGCGTCGCAGAATCGCTTGCATGCGAGGTGTAAAATCCATGTGCTCACCTCCTATGGGTTCATGGTTTCTCAATATGCCTTCATTATAGTATAGCTCACAGCCATTATAGGGGCAATTTAAAGTAATTTAACTTTGTCCTCTTGAATGATGACAGCATCTTTGTAATGCATAGATTGCACTTGTATCGTTCAGAAAAAGGACTCCTTTTGTAGAATAAAGAGAGGCCATATGATATAATTTATTGTAAAGCCTTGTAAAGGTCATGAAAAAATCTCGTTAATTTTGAGAAGGCTTGTTTTTATCTATTCGATAAGGAGATCGATGATTATGGCATTCCACTTAAAGCCCAAGGAAGAAAAGTTTTTTTCGCTGTTGGACCAACATGCGGCACTAGGCCATGAGGCGGCTGAAATTTTGAGCCAGGCCATTAATGGTGAGGTATCGAAAGAAACGGCACTGGAAAAAATTGATGCCTTGGCCGATCAGGCTGATGCGTTGGTTATGGAGACGATGAAGCGGCTGCAAAAGACATTCATTACCCCCATGGATCGGGAGGATATCCAGCAGATGATCGACCAGCTCGATGCGACGGTCGATAATATCAGTGAAATTATGGATAAGATGTGTATGTACCAGGTCGGAGAGGCCACGGACGGTGCCAAGGAAATGGCGACGATTGCGGCGAAGGCTATGAAGGAAATTCGCAAATCTATCGGGTATATGAAGGACCTCAAGAAAAATTATTTGAAGGTCGAAGCCAGGAGCAAGAAGGTCTTGAAACTGGAACAAGAATGCGATGATCTCTATCATGCAGAAATGGCCAGTCTGTTTAAAAACTGCAAGGATCCTGTCGAAATTATCAAGTGGAAAGAAATTCTTCAATCTGTTGAAGACGTAACCGATGAGTGCGAAGATCTTGTCGTTACCTTCAGAAGGGTCGTATTGAAATATGCCTGAGCATTGGTTAATTTGGGCCATCGTACTGTTGGCCGTTTTGTTTGATTATATTAATGGGTTTCACGATACGGCAAACGCCATCGCTACCAGCGTATCGACGCGGGCTATTTCCCCTCGCCATGCCATTATGATGGCCGCCTGCCTTAATTTTGCCGGTGCTATGATTAGTACCGGCGTCGCCAAGACGATTGGCGGCGATTTAGTTTTGAATCCGTCCGAAATCAGTTTGGACGTCATTGTAGCCGCCCTCATCGGTTCGATTATCTGGAATGTCCTTACCTGGTATTACCGCATACCGAGCAGTTCGTCCCATTCGCTGATCGGCGGCGTCATCGGCGCGGTCTGTATCAGTGTCGGCCCGGCAGCCCTCGATACGGGCGGCATTGGAAAAATTATTTTATCCTTGATTTTATCACCTGTCGTGGCCTTGGCTACGGGGTATTTTGTCATGATCGGCCTGTTGTGGGTCGTTCGCCGTTATTCGCCGTTGGCTTTGAATCGTCAGTTCCGCAAGATGCAGCTCCTGTCGGCAAGTCTAATGGCCTTTTCTCATGGCTCGAACGATGCCCAGAAAGCCATGGGGATCATCGCCTTGGCCCTTTTGTCCGGCGGTTATATCGATACCATGGAAATTCCGGTATGGGTCAAGATTGCCTGTGCGACGTCCATGGCTCTTGGTACGTCAGCCGGCGGCTGGCGCATCATTTCGACGATGGGGACCAAGATTTTTAAAATGGAATCGATCAACGGCTTTGCTGCCGACCTTAATTCGTCGATTGTCATCTTTACGGCAACCTTTCTCCATCTTCCGGTCAGTACGACTCATGTCGTTTCCGGGTCCATCATGGGGATCGGCTCGGCCGAACGCGTTCGTGCCGTTCACTGGGGGGTAGCACGCAGTATGCTCATCGCCTGGGTCGTCACCATTCCTATCAGCGCGGCCATGTCAGCAATTATCTTTAAAATCATTCAGCTCCTTTGAGAGACCGGCGAAGGCCGGCCGAAAGGATGCGATAGTATATGGAAAGCTCTCTCTTCGGCAGGCAGGGGAAATTATAAAATCTTGTCCTGTCTCAGAGAGAGTTTTTTTTATCCTCTAAGGTGAAGCGTGACGTGGGTGCCGGTATTTTGAGCCGCGAAATATGCTGCGGGAATGATGAATATGAAAACCAAAACTATACTTTTTTTGTCTTTTATTGTATAATAGGGATGAAAGATGTAAGGGGGTAGCATTATGAGATTGAATCAAGCTACGGACTATGCATTCCGCATGGTCCTTTATCTGTCAGGGCTCCCGGAAGGAACGAAAATTACCGGCGCAGCGCTGGCTGAAAAACAGAATATACCAGAACGTTTTTTGCTGAAAATCATGCGCAGCCTTACCAAGGCCGGTATCATGAAATCCTATCGCGGTGTGGAAGGCGGATTCGCCTTGCAGCGACTTCCCAAGGAAATCACGTTATTTGATGTCATCGAAGCCGTCGAAGGGCAGACGGAATTGCAGCGCTGCCTCAATGACATGGACTCGTGCAGTCGCGGCTGCAGCAATATGTGTTCCATTTATGCTGCCTTTGCCGACATTCAGCGTGATTTGGCGGCCAGATTGAAGTCCATTGATTTTGAAATGTTAGCCAAGCAGGAGGAAGAATTCCGCCTGGTACATCAAGGCATGACCAAAGAACAGGCAGTGGCTGTTCCCGGTGAAGAATAGAGTATAAGATTCAGCTCATGAAGGGCCGTCCCCGATAGGGACGGCTCAGATTTGGCTGTCAAGAGGGCGTTTACGGACAGCCCTTTTTTTTATGCTTAAAATATTGTAAAATAAAAGTACCTATTTTATTTTTATTGTCTTATATATAGCCTGGAGTGAAGCCCTATGTACTTACCTTTTCAAGGTTTTATCAGCAGTTTTCGATTGCTGGACATATTGGATATTTTACTCGTCGCCTTTGTGCTCTATAAGTTATTCATCCTGATCCGCAATACGCGGGCCGTCGCGCTTATTAAGGGCCTCTTGGTCCTGGGCGTCGTTACCTTAGTCAGTAGAGTCCTCGACCTGCACGTCATAAACTGGATGCTGCAGCAGGGGATGACCGTCATTCTTGTCGCCCTTCCCGTCGTATTCCAGCCCGAATTGCGCCGGGCTTTGGAACAGATCGGGCGGGGCCGTTTATTCCGGTCCGGCCAGGTCATCAGTATGGAAGAACTGGAACGGCTCATCGACGAAATCGTAGCTATCAGCGAGTCCTTATCAAAGACGCACACTGGGGCTCTTATCGTATTTGAACGCGAAGTCGGTCTTAACGACTATATTGACACCGGGGTTGCCATTGAAGGGCTCGTTTCACAAGAGCTCTTGGGCAATATTTTTATTCCTAATACGCCTCTTCACGACGGAGCCGTCATCATTCGAGAAAATCGCATTATGGCAGCCGGCTGCCTCCTTCCGCTGACCGCCGATCGGTCCTTGTCGACGGAATTGGGGACTCGCCACCGGGCGGCTATCGGCATCAGTGAACTGACCGATGCCGTCATCATCGTCGTCAGTGAAGAAACGGGATCCATTTCTTATACTTACGGCGGCCATATTTATCGCCATCTTGACGGCACCGCCCTGCGCAATGTCCTCAAGACATTTTTGACCCGGACACCTCAGGGCCTGGCGAATATCTTTAAATGGAGGCCCTAGTATGAACAAGATTGATAAAAATTGGCAGCTTAAAATCATCTGCTTTCTCCTGGCTATCGTCTTGTGGTTCGTCATCATCAACGAACAAAATCCGCTCAGTGAAGGGAGCTATACCGTTCCCATTACCGTGGAAAACCTCAATTCTCAATATATTACATCGAATGTGCCCAAGACGGTTTATGTCCGCCTTTCGGGGCCGCGCAATACGATCATCAACGTAGGTCCTTCGGATATCAAGGCCTACATCGATTTGTCCGACGTCCAGGAAGGGACGGTCGACGTGCCGATCCACGTCGAAATACCGAGCGGGACGGAACTGAAAAAACAAAGCATGACGTCGACGAAGATAACCGTCGATGTCTATACGGTCAAAGAATTTAAACTGACGCCGCATATCGTCGGCAACTTAGATGAAAAAGACTTTATCAGTGAACTGAAAATCGTTCCGGAAAAGGTTGTTGTCAGTGGTGCCCGCCGCCTGATCCAAGAGGTCAGCCAGGCCGTCATCGAAGTGCCGGTCAACCAGCGAAACAGTGATTTTGCCTTGATGGCGCCGATCCACTTATACGATTCGGAAGGCTCGCCCGTTGAGGGACTTGAAATGACGCCGTGGCAGAGCAATGTCAAAGTGACCATTGGCCATGATGCCATGTCTAAAAGCGTCCCTTTAAACGTCAATATAACCGGTCAGACGGCGAATAAGACGGTGACGATTCAGCCGACGAGCATTCAAATCAGGGGCTCTGCCGATACACTGCGCAGTATCAGTTCCATCGATTTGCCGGACATTAATGTTGAAAATATGAAGGAAGAAAAGTCTTGGAAGGTCATCATCCCGCCGGTAGACGGCATCAATATGTATCCTGATGAGATCGAAGCCGTCCTCCATATCCGAAATGATGAGTAGAAAAGGAGAAACTTTGTGCTTAGAGTATTGAATATTCGCACGGCTGTGCCCATGCAAAAAACGTTGGAATCGCTTATTGCCAAGAAACTTCGGTGCAGCCGCAGCGACATTTCAGGTATCTGTATTGTCCGTCGGGCCATCGATGCCCGTCGAAAACCGCGAATCTATTTTGTGTTTACTGTCGACGTGTCGTTTATCGATGAAAAGAAGGTCTGGAAGCGCTGCCGTGATAATAAGGATGTGCGCCAAATCGCAGAAACGCCGGCACCGGAAATCATCGCCGGCAGTGAAACATTGGCCAGTCGGCCTATCGTCATCGGCACGGGGCCATCGGGACTGGCAGCAGCCTTGGCACTGGCTGAACACGGTTATGCGCCACTGGTCTTTGAACGGGGCTGCGACGTAGATACCCGGGCCAAAGATGTGGAAACCTTTTGGCGCGGCGGCCCGTTTAAACCGGAATCGAATGTCCAGTTTGGCGAGGGCGGTGCCGGAACGTTTTCTGACGGCAAACTGACGACGCGCATCAATCACCCTATGCTGCGTCAGATTTTACAGACCTTCGTCGATGCCGGAGCCCCGGAAGAAATCCTGTATGCCTATAATCCTCATGTGGGAACGGACGTCCTGCGGAGAGTCGTCAAGAACCTGCGCCATATGATCGAAGCCAAAGGCGGAGAAGTCCACTTTTCGAGCTGTGTCACGGCGATTGACCGCGATGAAATGGGACGGGTCAAGTCGGTAACGATCAATGGGAAGGATACCTACCCGGCCAGTGTCGTCATCATGGGCGTAGGCCATAGTGCCCGCGATACGTATTATATGCTCCATGACCGAGGCGTCGTCCTGGAAAAGAAACCTTTTGCCGTCGGCGTGCGCATCGAACACTCGCAGGATGTCATCGACCGCGACCAATACGGCTGCCCGGCTGAAGAACTTGGTCTGGAACCGGCCGATTACGCCTTGGTCTACCACAGTCCTGACGGCCGGTCTTGCTATTCCTTCTGCATGTGCCCCGGCGGCGTCGTCGTCGGAGCGGCGTCAGAAGAAGGGCGGGTCGTCACCAACGGCATGAGTCTTTACAAGCGGGACAGCGGTATTGCCAACAGTGCCGTTGTGGTCAACGTTACGCCAGAAGATATGGGGGGTGACGGGCCTTTAGCGGGTATCGAGTTTCAGCGCCGTTATGAAGAACTGGCCTATAAGGCCGGCGGGAGCAACTACCATGCACCGGCTCAGACTGTGGGCTCTTTCTTGAAACGGCCCGGTGCGGCGTCTGAGGGCGCTATACATACCTATCGTCCCGGCGTGACCTGGGCTGATTTGCACGACGTCCTGCCGGACTTTGTCACAGCGACACTGGCGGAGGCCCTGCCGTATTTTGGCCGGCGCCTTCACGGTTTTGACGATGACGACGTCGTCATGACCGGCGTCGAAACGAGGACCAGTGCCCCCGTTCGTATCGTTCGCGGTGACGACCGTATGGCCCTTAATACAGCCGGACTCTATCCGGTCGGTGAAGGCGCCGGTTATGCAGGCGGCATTATGAGCGCCTTTTTGGACGGCTTGGAAACGGCTGTCGAAATCATTTGTAAATATCAACCTTTGGAGGTAAAGTAAATGGCTAGATTGTTTGGAACAGATGGAGTGCGAGGCGTTGCTAACGACACGTTGACTCCGGAATTGGCATATCATTTGGGCAGAGCCGCTGCCTATATCTTTGGGCAGAATAAAGAACACCCGACCTTCCTCATCGGAAGGGATACCCGCCGTTCCGGCACCATGCTGGCCGATATCTTGGCAGCCGGCATCGCATCGGCCGGTGGTGACTGCTATATGGCAGGCGTTATTCCGACTCCGGCCATTGCCTACCTGACAAGAACGCATCATATGGATGCCGGTGTTATGATTTCGGCGTCTCACAATCCGTTTGAATACAACGGGATAAAATTTTTCGACGGCTTCGGCTATAAATTGCCCGATGAAATGGAAGATAAGATCGAAGAGTATATGTTGAAGGATGAACGGGCCGGTCTCCAGAGTCGTCCGACCGGGGCTGCCATCGGTACGATTTCTGCCTGGACCGACCTGCAGCAGGAATATGCGGATTTTATTTGCAAATCGACGGATATCGACCTTTCCGGTCTTAAAGTCGTTCATGACGGGGCCAACGGTTCGGCTTCCCTCTTAGGGCCGGAAATCCTCGAACGGCTGGGGGCCGAAGTCATTGCCATCCATAATAAACCGAACGGCATCAACATCAATGAAAACTGTGGTTCTACCAACCTCGACAGTCTGAAAGAAACGGTCTTGAAATACGGTGCCGATATCGGTATTGCCAATGACGGGGATGCCGACCGCTGCCTGGCTGTCGACGAAAAGGGCCAGGATATGGACGGCGATCAGATTATGCTCCTTTGTGCCATGAAATTGAAGGCCGAAGGCCGACTCAAACAGGATACCGTTGTCGGTACGGTTATGAGTAATATCGGTTTCCATAAAGCCCTGAAGGAAATGGGCTGCAAGACGGAAATCACGGCTGTCGGTGACCGCTATGTCCTGGAAAAAATGAGAAAAGACGGGTATTCTCTCGGTGGGGAACAGTCGGGCCATATCATTTTCCTCGATTACAACACGACCGGTGACGGCCTGCTTACGGCCGTGCAGCTGCTGAGCATCATGAAACAGCAGAATAAACCCTTATCTGAATTGGCAGCCCTCATGACTCGCTATCCTCAGATTTTGAAAAATGTTCGCGTTCAGACTAAGTCAGGTTGGGAAGACAACAACCTCATCATGGCCGCCATTTCTTCGGGCGAAGAAGAACTCGGCGATGAAGGTCGTATTCTTGTCCGTCCGTCAGGGACAGAACCCTTGATTCGTGTCATGGCAGAAGGACCGGACCTGGTACAATTGGAACGAATCGTCGATGATATCGCCGTTGTCGTCGAACATGAAATGGGGCCTTCTAAGTAGGTATTGACAAAATCTTGCAAATATATTAAAGTGTGGGAATGGAGTTCATTGAGCTCCATTCCTGTTTTTATATACAGGCGTTTGGAAATCCTTAACGTCATAATGGATAGCGCTAGTACCTGAACGATTCAGGTAGACGAGGTAGAGAAGTATCGAATTGTCAGCGGATGTCTCTCGGCACACCTTCAGTCGTCATATGATGGAAAATTACAGTGGTAACATTGTCGACAACTTCATCATAAGAAGGAAATAACTTTATATCAGGAGGATATAACTATGTGTGGTATTGTAGGTTACATCGGAGACAGAGAAGCGGCAGACTTTTTAATGGATGGTCTGGGCAAGCTGGAGTACCGCGGTTATGACTCGGCAGGCATTGCCGTCTATCATGACGGTGCTATTGCTATTCGCAAAAAAGCGGGTCGGCTGGCCAACTTGGCAGAAGAAGTCAAGAAACATCCCGTCGTCGGAACGTCCGGCATCGGTCACACCCGCTGGGCAACGCACGGCGGTCCGTCGGACATCAATGCCCATCCCCATTCGGATGAAAATGGCGATTTCGTCATCGTTCACAACGGGATCATTGAAAACTACATGGAATTGAAGGAAGGCCTGCTTAAAAAAGGGTACCACTTCCGTTCGGAAACGGATACGGAAGTCATTGCTCACCTTTGCAAAGACCTTTACGACGGTGATTTTACCCGTACGGTCCGCAAGGTTCTGACGCTCCTGCGCGGCTCCTATTCCTTGGTTTTCATGTGCAAATTTGAACCGGATAAAATCATTTGCACCAAAAAAGACAATCCGTTGATCGTCGGCCTGGGAGACGGGGAAAACTATATTGCCTCGGATATTCCGGCCATCCTCAGCTACACCCGTAAGACATACATCATGAATGACGGTGAAATTGCCATCGTCATGAAGGACAAGGTTTGGGTGACCGATCTTGAAGGCAATCCGATTTCAAAGAAAGTCTTTGAAGTAAACTGGGATGCTGAAGCGGCTGAAAAAGGCGGCTTTGAACATTTCATGCTCAAAGAAATCTATGAACAGCCGAAGGCTATCAAGGATACGATGGGCCGCCGTATTGTAGAGGGCGGAAAGCATGTTTCCTTTGATGAATTGAACTGGACGCCGGAAGATGTAAAATCTATCGACAAGATTTTGATCACGGCTTGCGGTACGGCCTATCATGCCGGTCTTTTGGCCAAGTATTTTATCGAAAAATTGGCCCGCATTCCGGTTGAAGTCGATATCGCATCGGAATATCGCTATCGCGATCCCTTGACCGACAGCAAGACGCTGTGCATCGTCGTCAGCCAGTCCGGTGAAACCATCGACACCATGGCAGCTCTTAAAGAAGCGAAACGCCGCGGTGCCCGTTCGTTGGCGATTACTAACGTCGTCGGCTCGTCCATTTCTCGTGAAGCCGACCAGGTTGCGTACACACTGGCAGGCCCTGAAATCGCTGTCGCTTCGACGAAAGCTTACACGACACAGCTGGTAACCTTGCTCCTTTTGGCTCTTTACATGGGTCGCTTGAACGGCAATCTGCCGGCTGACCGCGAAGCAAAAATCTTAGCTCACCTGGAAAAACTTCCGGATCAGTGCCAGCAGATCTTTGATCAGGTCGATACGATCAAAGGTTTGTGTAGTGCCTTCAAGGATAAGGAAGACGTCTTCTTCATCGGCCGTTCCATGGACTACGGTTTGGCCATGGAAGGTGCTTTGAAATTAAAAGAAATTTCTTATATCCATGCTGAATCCTATGCCGGCGGTGAATTGAAACACGGCACACTGTCGCTCATCGAAGCCGGTGTTCCCGTCATTGCCTTGGCGACACAGGTCGAAGTCAAAGGCAAGATGATCAGCAATATTAAGGAAGTCAAAGCCCGCGATGCCTTCGTTGTCGGCATTGCTCAGGACGACGATACGGAAGTCGTCCATACTGTGGACACCTTGATCAAGGTTCCTGCTTCGGATGACTTCGTCGTTTCCATCCTGGCTATCGTTCCCTTGCAGCTGCTGGCTTATTATATCGCTGTCAGCCGCGGCAACGACGTCGACAAACCGCGTAACCTGGCTAAGAGCGTTACCGTAGAATAATTGTATAACTCAGTCTGTTAGAGGAGCTGCCCTTCGGGGCGGCTCCTTTTTGTCGTTTCTGGCGGCGCTTTGGCGGCTAAATACGACGCTTCGTGTCTTAAGGCAAGCAAAGGTCTTATTTTTGTTCTATACTATACTTAACCAATGGACTGTGTATTGATAGATGTGAGGTGTTGTCCTATGTCGCGCTTTATTAATAATTTAAAACGCCGCGTTGCCAAAGAACAAAAGAAAATCGTCTTGCCGGAATCAGACAGCCGCCGAATCCTGCAGGCGGCGGAACGGGTCCAGGCTGAAGGCTTTGCCCGGCCGATTCTGATCGGACGGCCGCAGAGCATCGTTGAAGTCGCGTCAGAGTATCAGATCGACATGGATGGCATCGAAATCATCGATCCTGAAACGTATCCCATGTTGGATACCTTTTGCCGATATTATGCAAAGCGGCGAGCTAAAAAGGGGATGACCGTCTCCGAGGCCAGGGATATCCTTTTGAAGGATTATATTTTCTTTGCGGCCTGTCTCGTCGCCTTTGATATCGCCGATGGCATGGTCGCCGGTGCTGTCGCCACGTCATCAGAAGTCATTCGCGCAGCCTTGCAGGTCATCGGACCTCATCCTGGCCTGTCGACGGTGAGCAGCTCCTTTATTATGATTACCGATAAGCCGCAGTTTGGCGATGACGGCATTTTTGTCATCGGCGACTGTAGTGTCGTCATCGAACCGACGCCGCAGCAATTGGCTGATATTGCCGTCAGTTGTGTAGAACGGGCACGCCGGACGGCGCAAACCCTTGATCCGAAAGTGGCTTTTCTGTCGTATTCGACCATGGGCAGTGGTGCCGGCGAAGAAGTGGAACGCGTCCGTGAGGCCGTTCGTCTCTTGCGGGATCGCAACGTTGACTTTGAGTTTGACGGCGAGATGCAGGCCGATGCGGCTCTCGTGCCGCGGATTGCCCGTCAGAAGGCGCCCGGTTCTCCCGTTGCCGGTCAAGCCAATGTCCTTGTATTTCCCAATCTCGTTTCGGGCAATATTTGTTATAAAGTTTTGGAACACCTGTCCGGTGCCACGGCGCTGGGGCCGCTCCTCCAAGGTCTTGCCAAGCCGGTCATGGATCTTTCCCGCGGCTGTACGGCTGAAGGCATTACGGATGTCATTGCTATCTGCTGCAGCGATGCCATTTACATGCAGGCAGAAAAGAAACGAGATATGGCCTTTACCAGCCGATTTGAACAACTCGACAGCCGAGTCGCCGTTGAAAACCGCAATATCTCGATTCAGTTTAATCCGGAAAAATGCCGAAACTGTACACTCTGTCGCCGCCGCTGCGCTGAAGTCATGTCCATGACCGGATATTACTCGTTAGAAAGTACGGGAGATATACCTATCTGTGTCCACTGCGGCCAGTGCTCGCTGACCTGCATGTTCGGAGCGACGACGACCGTTTCTCAGCGGGCTGAGATTCAAAAAGCTATCGATGATCCGGACAAGGTCGTCGTATTTCAAACGTCGTCGGCTGTCGGCGTGGCCCTTGGTGATGCCTTCGGGAAAGATTTTGGCGACAATGTGGAAGGGAAAATAATAGCGGCCCTGCGCCGGCTCGGCGGAAATTACGTTTTTGACACTAACTTTGGGGCCGATTTGGCTATTATAGAAGAAGCATCGGAACTTCTGCATCGTATGGATCATAAGAAAGAACTGTTGCCGCAGTTCACCAGTGCGTGTCCGTCATGGGTAGAATTTACAGAAATCTTTTTCCCCGAGTTGATCCCTCACTTGTCGACGGGCCGGAGTCCGAGCAGTATGCTCAGTCCGATGATTAAAACGTATTTTGCCAAGCGCATGCACATTGATCCCTCCAAACTAGTCATTGTCTCGGTGACGCCATGTACGGCAAAGAAGGCGGAAATATCCAGACCGGAACAAAATGCTGCCGGCCGTTATTGGCAGCAGGCGGATATGCGCGATACGGATTACTGTATTACGACGCGGGAGTTGGCCGCGTGGATTAAAGAAAAGAAAATCGACTTTGACAATCTTGAAAATGCTGCCTGCGATACGGTCTTTGGCGAATCGTCCGGCGGCGGGGAACTCTTTGGCAACAGCGGCGGCTTGATGGAAGCGGTCCTTCGTAGCCTCGTTTACTTGAAGACGAAGAAACCGGCAGAGGATGATTTTCTCCACTTTGAAGACGTGCGCGGACTGGAAGGTGTCAAGGAGGCGGCCCTAACCCTTGATAACGACATCATCCGTGTCGTCGCTGTCAGCGGATTGGCCAATGCCCGTCGGTTCATCAATTTGATGGAAGAAAAGCATTCGTGGAAAAAATATGCCTTAATTGAAGTCATGGCCTGTCCCGGCGGCTGCATTGGCGGCGGCGGTCAGCCACGGACTCCGTTGCCTCTTGAGATTCCGGCTAAGCGTGCCCGCATTGAAGCGCTCTATCAGCTGGATACCCAAAAGCCGATTCGGGCCAGCTGGGAAAATAAGGAACTACAGACGCTGTATGCGAAATTCTTGGGAGAGCCCGGCAGCGAGTTGTCCGAAGCGCTGCTTCATACGCAGTACATCAATAAACATTACCTTCTGGGAAAGGAAGATAAGGTTCAGCCCGTTCTCAAATAAACGTTTTCGAAGGCTATCCCGTGAAGCGCATCCCCCCTCTCCGTTATCGGAAAGGGGGGATGCGCTTTCGTCCTTGCTTTCTTTGGCATCTCTTCTTATAATTAAATCAATACACTGGATGCGGAAGGGATATGTATGAATCGGTATATGACGTCTTTGAAGCGGCGGGCAGCTTCAAAACCACAAAAAATCGTTCTGCCTGAAAGCGGCGACCTTCGTATGCTGCAGGCTGCTGATCGGATTTTGGCAGACGGATTGGCCGTTCCGGTATTGATTGGAAAACGACAGGATATCCAGGAATTGGCTTTTCGATATCAATTGGACTTAGAGGGGGCTGAATTGATATATCCGAAAGAACATACGCATTTCGAAAGTTTTGCGAAAGAATATGCCCGGATGCGGCGAGCCTCGGGAATGACTATGGAAGAAAGCCGGCGCTTTTTACGGACGCCCCTCTATTTTGGTGCCTTTATGGTTGCTTCCGGCGAGGCGGCCGGCATGGTTGCCGGATTGGAAACGCCGGCGCCGGACGTGCTTCATGCGGCTTTGCAGATTATCGGTCCCCGCAAGGGAATCGATACGGTCAGCAGTTCTTTTATCCTTCTGACGGACATGCTGCAGTTTGGTCATGATGGTGTTTTAGTTGCCGGAGATGGTGACGTCATCCCGACGCCGGATGAATACCAACTGGCAGATATTGCCTGCAGCTGTGTGGATCGGGCACGTCGGACCCTGAAGATTGATTCGCCTAAGGTAGCCCTCTTATCGTATTCGACGATGGGGAGCGAGCGGGGCCGCGGCGCCGATACGGTGCGCAAAGCCGTTCAGATTTTAAGTGACCGCAACGTCGATTTCCTTTTTGACGGTGAAATGGAAGTAGATATCGCGCTGATTCCGTCCTATGCCAAAGCGTGGGCGCCGCGCTCTCCCGTAGCCGGTAGGGCCGATGTCCTCGTCTTTCCCGACTTAAATACGGGGAATATTTGCTGTAAGATGTTGGAACACGTTGCCGGCGTGACCGTTTTGGGACCCCTTCTGCAAGGGTTGGCCAAACCGGTCATGGATCTGTCACGGGCCTCGACGGTAGAAACCATCGTCAACACCATAACCGTTTGCTGCTGCGATGCCTTAGATGAAACGGTATAGGCTATTTTAAAAAATAGTGTATAAAATAAGGCCGTCTGTCTTGACAACCTATATATACCATAGTATACTTAAGAAGTTGTGAGGGAAAATCCTTCCATGCCGGCTGAGACAACAGCCGATTCTTTTGAAAGTTCTTCAAAAGAATGCTTGACAAGCTCCTTCGAGTTTGGTAAGATAAACAAGTCGTCGCTACGGCGACACGATGACCTTTGAAAACTGAACA
>PPYF01544760.1_pt1 | contig 29400 bp, 20 predicted proteins | sample 1559871 | NCBI WGS metagenome assembly PPYF01 (sample SAMN08240021, study PRJNA423297) | Human gut metagenome, whole genome shotgun sequencing project.
TCTAGATACGCCGCTTCGTCATATATTTTGTTTGCCACAGCAAACACCCCCCTAATAAATGTGTTTGCAGTTTCTCTGCCTCTCAACTTTTTACACCAAAGCCCTCTCTTCTGTCTGTCGAATTTCGACGAACAACAAAAGCTATTTTACCGAGAATGAAAACAAAAAAGAAATAAAAAGATTTGAAAAAATGTTTGACATATTGACATAATTGTGATATAGTAACAAACTGCGTTGTAATCTCCTGTGGTTTACAACCATACCTTGGTGTCTTATAATTTCATACACTATATGTTGCGTATATGACATATATATGAACTACGACGGATGGAATTATAACACGAATTCGTACAGTGTGCAATAGGTCTACGGACAAGCTGCCGGAAACAATATTGCAGGAAAAAAACATGAGGTGATTATCAATATGGTGCATTCGGTAATGTACGGTCAGAATGAGAGAAAAAGCTATTCAAGGATTCAGGAAATACTCGAAATGCCGAATCTGATAGCTGTCCAGAAAAGCTCCTACAAGCATTTCCTGGATGAAGGTCTGAAAGAAGTCTTTAAAGATATTTCCCCAATCACCGATTACTCGGGAAATCTAATGCTGGAATTCGTAGATTATTATCTCGAAAACAAAACAAATTATTCCATAGAAGAGTGTAAAGAAAGAGACGCAACATATGCGTCGCCCCTGAAAGTACGTGTACGTGTTGTAGATAAGGAAACCGGCTTAATGAAGGAGGACGTAATTTACTTCGGAGAATTTCCTTTAATGACGGACAATGGCACCTTTATTATGAACGGAGCGGAACGCGTAATCGTCAGTCAGCTTGTTCGTTCTCCTGGGGCATATTTCGAAAAAAATTACGACAAAACAAAAGGAAAATATATTACGGCATCGACCCTTATTCCGAATAGAGGAGCATGGCTTGAAACGGAAATTGATTTCAGCGACGTAGTCTATGTTAGAATCGACAGGAACCGGAAATTGCCAGCGACAATATTGCTCAGGGCATTTGGGTTCAGCGACGATATGAGCATTTTAGATCTTTTTTCCGTATCGAAAGAAGAACTTGCTCCAGAATTTGCAAATGATAATGATGACAGCATTGTTGACGAGCGTCTCCTAAATACATTGCAGAAAGACGCAACACAAAATACTGAAGAAGCGCTGATCGAAATTTACAAAAAACTCCGGCCGGGAGAACCTGCACTTGTCGAAAATGCGCGTTCTCTTTTGTACGGAATGTTTTTTGATGCAAAAAGATATGATTTAGCAAAAGTAGGACGCTATAAATTCAATAAAAAGCTTTCTCTTTTCTCACAAATCACTGGTAAAACACTCGCGGCTGACGTAATTAATAAAGTAACGGGCGAAATTCTCGCAAAAGCCGGCGAAGTTGTGACAGAAGAAAAAGCAATTGAAATTCAAGACAGCGGAATTAATACGGTAATTATCAATACGCCTTATCGTCCGGTAAAAATCATCGGAAACAATACCGTTGATATCACAAAATACGTAACATTTGACGTAAAAGAATACGGAATCACAGAAAAAGTAAATTTTACCATACTCAGCGAAATTCTCGAAAAAGCAGAAGGAGACGAGGACGTTTTAAAGAAAGAAATTCGGGACAGGGCAAATGAACTACAACCGAAACATCTGACTCTCGACGACATCCTGGCTTCGTTCAGCTATATCTTAAATCTTCAGTATGATCTAGGATCCACTGATGACATCGATCACCTTGGGAACAGAAGAATCCGGTCGGTGGGGGAACTTTTGCAGAATCAGTTCCGGATTGGACTTTCCAGAATGGAACGGATCGTACGGGAACGTATGGCAATGCAGGAGAAAGACGTCATTACACCGCAAGCCCTGATCAATACGCGGCCTGTAACCGCAGCAATCAAAGAATTTTTTGGATCCAGCCAGCTGTCTCAGTTCATGGATCAAACGAATCCTCTTGCGGAGCTGGCAAATAAAAGAAGGCTCAGCGCACTTGGCCCCGGAGGCCTCAACCGCGAAAGAGCGACTTTTGACGTACGTGACGTACACTATTCGCATTATGGAAGAATGTGCCCGATAGAGACTCCGGAAGGTCCAAACATCGGTTTGATCGGCTCGCTAAGTACATATGCGAGAATTAATGAATACGGATTCATTGAAGCTCCATATAGAAAATACGATCCCGAAACAAAAACGGTAACAGATCAGATCGATTATCTGATGGCAGATGAAGAAGACAAATATATTGTAGCACAGGCAAACGAACCCTTGGATGCAGAAGGCCATTTTATCAACAGAAAGGTCGTATGCCGGTACAGAGACGAATTTATTGAAATCGAAAGTGAACGTGTCCATTATATGGATGTGTCTCCGAAACAGGTTGTATCTGTCGCGGCAGCAATGATTCCGTTCCTGGAAAATGACGATGCCAGCCGTGCGCTAATGGGTTCAAACATGCAACGTCAGGCAGTGCCGCTGCTCTGCGCGGAATCTCCGATCGTGGCCACGGGAATAGAGTATAAAGCAGCGAAGGATTCCGGCGCGGTCGTACTAGCGAAACATTCCGGAACCGTCAAAGATGTAACGGGAAAATATATCACGATTGTACGCGATGACGGCACAGAAGATAAATACAACTTGTTAAAATATCTGCGTTCTAATCAGGGGACCTGTATCAACCAGAGACCTGTTGTCGTCTTCGGGCAAAGCGTGAAAGAAGGCGACGTAATCGCAGACGGACCATCCACGGACAAAGGCGAAATCGCACTTGGACGCAACGCTCTCATCGGATTTATGACGTGGGAAGGTTATAACTACGAAGATGCTGTACTGATCAGTGAGAAATTAGTTAAGGAAGATATATATACCTCGATCCATATCGAAGAATATGAGTGTGAAGCAAGAGATACAAAGCTCGGACCGGAAGAGATCACGGCGGAGATTCCTCATGTAGGGGAAGACGCACTTCGGATGCTTGACCCGAACGGCGTTGTAATTGTAGGTTCCGAAGTACATGCCGGCGATATTCTGGTAGGAAAAGTAACCCCGAAAGGTGAAACCGAGTTGACAGCTGAAGAACGACTGCTGCGCGCAATTTTCGGTGAAAAATCAAGAGACGTCAGAGACACATCGCTGAAAGTACCTCATGGAGAATCCGGAATCGTTGTTGATGTCAAAGAATTTACACGAGAGAATGATGATGAACTCGCACCGGGCGTCAACCGTATGGTCAGAGTCTATATCGCGCAGAAGAGAAAACTTTCAGTGGGTGATAAAATGGCTGGACGTCACGGAAATAAAGGTGTTATCTCCAGAATTTTACCGGAAGAAGACATGCCGTTCCTACCGGATGGTACGCCGCTTGAAATCGTGCTGAACCCGCTCGGCGTTCCTTCCCGAATGAATATCGGGCAGGTCCTTGAAGTGCATCTGGGATATGCCGCGAAAGCTTTGGGCTGGAAAATTGCGACTCCTGTATTTGATGGTGCATCGGAGCACGACATTATAGAAACACTGAAACTGGCAGGAAAGAGCCCGGACGGGAAAACGACTCTTTATGACGGACGTACGGGAGAACCGTTTGATAACCCAGTTACGGTAGGATATATGTACTATCTAAAATTGCACCATCTCGTAGATGACAAGATCCATGCTCGTTCTACAGGACCATATTCACTCGTGACACAGCAGCCGCTCGGCGGAAAAGCGCAGTTCGGCGGCCAGCGGTTCGGAGAAATGGAAGTTTGGGCGCTGGAAGCTTACGGTGCGGCATATACACTGCAGGAAATTTTGACGATCAAATCGGATGATACAATTGGCCGTGTCAAAACGTATGAGGCGATTGTTAAAGGTGAAAATGTTCCAGAACCGGGAATTCCGGAGTCGTTCAAAGTTCTCGTGAAGGAACTCCAGAGCCTTGCGCTTGATGTGCGGATTTTCACAGAAGATAATACGGAAATTCCGCTTAAAGAAGCCGAAGAGGATTATATTAAAAACCCGGATAAATACAGAACGAAAAAAGACGTATATAATCCGGACTTCCAGACTTTTACGGATGAATCGGGAGAAATCTTCATGTCCAACGATATGGACTCGCAGGATGATGTTCTTCATGACGACGAATTTGAAGATGCCGTAGATGCGGAAATAGAAGATTTCGAAGAAGGAGAAGCAAATCTCGATGCGGATGTGTTTGACGACATGTCGGACGATACCGATTCGGAATAATTCGGAGTAAGGAGTGTAGATAGAATGATAGATTTTAATAATTTCGATTCCATACAAATAGGCCTTGCGTCGCCGGAGACGATTTTAAAATGGTCTCATGGCGAAGTGAAGAAACCTGAAACCATCAACTACAGGACTCTGAAGCCCGAAAAGGACGGATTGTTCTGCGAAAGAATATTTGGACCAACGAAAGACGGCGAATGCCACTGTGGTAAATATAAAAAGAACAGATACAGGGGAATTGTGTGCGATAAGTGTGGCGTAGAAGTTACAAGTTCCAAAGTAAGACGTACACGTATGGGACATATTGAACTCGCGGCACCAGTATCGCATATCTGGTTTTTCCGTGGAATTCCAAGTAGAATGGGATTGATATTGGATATGGCGCCAAGGGCGCTTGAGAAAGTGCTCTATTTTGCGGCATATGTCGTAATAGATCCAGGCACGACGGCGCTTGCCTATAAACAGGTGTTGACAGAACGCGAATATCGGGAAGCAGTGGAAACATACGGATATCAGCGTTTCCAGGCACAAATGGGTGCCGAAGCGATCCAGAAGCTGCTCCACGATGTTAATCTCGATACGCTTTCGGAAGAACTGCGTGCAGAAGTTGATCGTCTCACAGAAAATGAAAAAGAAAAAGGTGGACAGACGGTCAGTCAAAAGAAAATGCGCCTGATTAAAAGGCTGGAAGTTGTGGAATCTTTCCGGCAATCGCATAACAAGCCAGAATGGATGATCCTTTCGGTAATTCCGGTTATCCCTCCGGATCTCGCCCGGTAACAGGACCCAATACAAGACCGCTCAAATCCTTATCTGACATGTTGCGCGGAAAACAAGGCCGCTTCCGTCAGAATTTGCTTGGAAAACGTGTTGACTATTCCGGACGAAGCGTTATTGTCGTAGGACCGGAACTGAAAATTTATCAGTGCGGACTTCCGAAAGAAATGGCGCTAGAGCTCTTTAAGCCGTTTGTTATGCGGAAACTTGTAAATGATGGGAAAGCGCAGAATATTAAGAGTGCGCGTAAAATGGTGGATCGTGTGAGACCGGAAGTTTGGGATATTCTGGAAGATATCATTAAAGAGCATCCCGTTTTATTGAACAGAGCGCCTACGCTTCACAGATTGGGAATTCAGGCATTCGAACCGGTACTTGTAGAAGGACGTGCGCTGCGCCTTCATCCGCTTGTTTGTACGGCGTATAATGCAGACTTTGACGGAGACCAGATGGCAGTTCATGTCCCGCTCTCCGCAGAGGCCCAAGCAGAAGCGAGAGTTCTTATGCTTTCTGCAAACAATTTGCTAGCTCCGAAAGATGGGAAACCGATCACTGTTCCTACCCAGGATATGGTATTAGGAAGTTATTATTTGACACTTGCAAAAAATAAAGACTATACGAACGCACCAGTATTTGCTTCCTACGACGAAGCAAAAATGGCGTACGATATTGGACAGATCGATCTTCATACGGCAATTATCGTAAGAAGATTCGGTGAATTTGAAGGAAAACCGATCACACAGCGTATCAATACAACGATCGGCAAACTGATTTTCAATGATGCAATTCCGCAGGATCTCGGTTTCGTTGATAGAACAAAGAGAGAAAACGCACTTTCGCTTGAAATTGACAAATTAGTAAAGAAGAGCACACTTGGTGAAATTCTCGACAAGTGCATCAAAGTTCACGGACTTACGGAAACGGCCGTTGTACTGGATAAAATAAAAGCATTAGGTTACAAGTACTCAACAAAAGGCGCAATCACTGTCGGCATCGAAGATATTATTGTTCCTCCTGAGAAACAACAATTGATTGAAGAAACAGATAAACTTGTCGATAGGATTGTCAAACAATACAGAAGAGGATTGATCACAGAAGAAGAACGTTATAACAATGTAATCAAAGCCTGGACTGAAACAATTGAGAAGCTTACGACGATTCTGAAGCAGAACATGGGGGAATACAACCCAATCAACATGATGAGTGATTCGGGAGCCAGAGGTAATATTAACCAGATCAAACAGCTCGCCGGAATGCGTGGACTGATGACGGATACTTCAGGAAAATCAATCGAAATCCCGATTAAAGCGAATTTCCGAGAGGGACTCGATGTGTTGGAATTTTTCATTTCCAGCCATGGTACGAGAAAAACACTTTCAGATACAGCGCTGAGAACAGCCGACTCTGGATATCTCACGAGACGTCTTGTCGATGTCAGCCAGGAAGTGATTATCCGGGAACGCGATTGTGGCACGGAAGAATATATCGAAATTTCAGCGATTGAAAATAGCGATGCGAAAGAACAGGGACCGATTGTTCCTCTGGAAGCCCGGATATCGGGACGTTATCCTGCAGAAGAGATTAAAGATCCCAAGACGGGAGAAGTTCTAGCTGATCGCGATACATTGATTACAGAAGAACTCGCTGAAAGAATCGTGGCAGCAGGCCATACAAAAGTAAAGATTCGCTCGGTATTGACGTGCAAATGTCAGCATGGCGTCTGTGCGAAATGCTATGGTTCAAACCTTGCTACGAATGAAGAATGTAATGTCGGAGATGCGGTTGGAATAATTGCAGCGCAGTCAATTGGAGAACCGGGTACACAGCTTACAATGCGTACCTTCCATACGGGTGGTGTTGCAACTGCAGATGATATTACACAAGGTCTTCCGAGAGTAGAAGAGCTTTTCGAGGCCAGAAAGCCGAAAGGAAATGCCACGATTTCTGAAATTGACGGTGTTGTTTCGATCAGTGATTCCGGTAAGAAAAAAGAAGTAACTGTAACGGGTGAAGATGGCATTGCCGTGTCTTACGCTTTTGTGACGGGAACAAATCTTCGTGTTCAGGATGGCGATACAGTTAAAAAAGGCGATATGCTGGTCGGTGGATCGATCAATCCGCATGATATTTTACGCATTGTCGGTGTAACCGGAGTGCAGAATTATATTATTGAGGAAGTACAAAAAGTATATAATATGCAGGGCGTTAAAATCAATGACCGCCATATCGAAGTAATCGTAAGGCAGATGCTCCGTAAGATTAAAATCGACGACGCAGGCGATACTACCCTTTTACCGGGAAGCATGACGGACATTTCCACATTCAACGAGGAAAATGAAAAAATGAGAGCAGAAGGCAAGAAAGAAGCAACCGGGAGCAGAACACTTCTCGGAATTACAAAAGCTTCTCTTGCAACAGAATCGTTCCTGTCCGCTGCATCCTTCCAGGAAACAACGCGGGTGTTGACAGAAGCCGCAATCAAGAGTAAACGGGATCCTCTTCTTGGTTTGAAAGAAAATGTTATTATCGGGAAACTGATACCGGCAGGCACAGGGATGAGCCGTTATAAAGATATCGATATTGATGTAGAAGCACTCCAAAGAAAACCCGGTGAAGAATGCTCCTGCTCTGAAAATGCGAAACCGGAACGTTCCGTAGTTTCCGTGGATCAAAACTCTTTTTTGGAGATCTCCCGAAAAGAGGAAAAATCAAAACGTTCAGTAAAGATCCAGGAGCCTGAAGAGGATGGAGAGGAAATGTATTTTAATATGGTCGATGGCGATATTTATCTAGATGATGACAATGACCCTGATGACGAAGCTTAAAATTCAAAAAACGGTATTGACAAGCTCACAGCACTATTGTAGAATAACAAGGCTTATGCGATTTGGATGGTGAAACCATTCAAATCGTGTTTGCGTGTTATATAAATAATAAAAACGGAGGTGAAATTGAATGCCGACATTTAACCAATTGGTTCGGAAGGGTAGACAGACAATCGAGAAAAAATCCACTTCTCCTGCTCTGCAAAAAGGCTTTAACAGCTTGACAAAAAGAAGCACTGATATCAGCAGCCCGCAGAAGAGAGGCGTGTGTTCTGTTGTAAGAACGACTACTCCGAAAAAACCGAATTCTGCTTTGCGGAAGATCGCGAGAGTACGTCTTACAAATGGGATGGAAGTTACGGCGTATATTCCCGGAATCGGACATAACCTGCAGGAACACAGTGTTGTTTTGATCAGAGGAGGAAGAGTAAGGGATCTCCCGGGTGTCAGATACCATATTGTTAGAGGTACGCTCGATACGGCTGGTGTAAACAACCGGATGCAAGGCAGATCGAAATATGGTGCAAAAGTACCGAAAGCAGCAAAAAAATAATATTTTACCGGAATCGCCGGTGATTCATATAGATTTCATTTTACTGCGTGATATATCGTATGAAACATTACCGGCATGCACTGCTTCCGGGAGAAGCAGAGTACCAGATGATTATTTATCATTAAAAGGAGGGAAGTTAAATGCCTAGAAAAGGATATATTGCGAAAAGAGAGGTTTTACCCGATCCGGTCTATAATGATCAGGTTGTGACAAAACTCATCAATAATATCATGCTGGACGGAAAGAAAGGTGTGGCGCAGAAGATTTGTTATGATGCGTTTGATATTATACGTGAGAAAACGGGAAGAGAACCCCTCGAAGTTTTCAAAGAAGCTCTCAATAATATCATGCCCCAGTTGGAAGTTAAAGCAAGACGTGTAGGCGGTGCCACATATCAGGTTCCGATGGAAGTTCGTCCGGAACGTCGTCAGGCGCTCGGATTGAGATGGATCGTTGCTTTTGCCCGTAAGAGAGGCGAAAGAACGATGGCGGAACGTCTGGCAGCAGAGTTGCTTGATGCACTCAACAATGCGGGCGGAGCAGTCAGAAGAAAAGAAGATATGCACAAAATGGCGGAAGCAAACCGTGCTTTTGCCCATTATCGCTGGTAATTTTTGTATGCCGCAGCTTTTCTGGGGGATTTATCCCAGAATGATAGGCGGAATATATTCTATAAGCGGTAATGACAGATAGTTTTATAACGAAGGAATGGAGAAAATAATGCCTAGACAGTTTAGTTTGGAGAATACCAGAAATATAGGAATTATGGCTCATATTGACGCCGGTAAGACGACGACTACGGAAAGAATTCTGTTTTACACCGGGCGTACTCATAAAATAGGCGAAACCCACGACGGTACGGCTACCATGGACTACATGGCACAGGAGCAGGAGAGAGGAATTACGATTACTTCCGCTGCAACGACTGCACAATGGAAAAATACGAGGATCAATATCATTGATACCCCGGGACACGTGGATTTTACCGTCGAAGTTGAACGTTCGCTGCGTGTTCTTGACGGAAGCGTCACGCTTTTTTGTGCAAAAGGCGGTGTTGAACCCCAGTCTGAAACCGTTTGGAGACAGGCGGATAAGTATGGTGTTCCCCGTATGGGCTATGTAAACAAAATGGATATCATGGGCGCGGACTTCTACCGCTGCGTCGATATGATCCGCAACAGACTCGGAGCAAATGCAGTTCCGATTCAGCTGCCGATCGGTAAGGAAGATTCGTTTATCGGTATTATCGACTTAGTGAATATGGACGCACATATTTATGAAGACGAATTGGGCACGAAGGTCGAGATTAAGCCGATTCCTGAAGATATGGCGGAGCTTGCCGCCGAGTACCGCGAGCGGCTTCTGGAAGCTGTTGCAGATCAGGATGACGATGTAATGGCAAAATATCTCGAAGGTGAGGAGATTACGGTCGAAGAACTTAAGAGAGTAATCCGGAAGGCGACGATCGCAGTTAAAATGATTCCGATTCTCTGCGGATCTTCTTATAGAAATAAAGGCGTTCAGCAGCTTCTGGATGCGATCGTAGATTATATGCCTGCGCCGACGGACATTCCTTCGATCAAGGGTGTCATTCCGAACACCGAAACAGAGGAATTTCGTCATTCAAGTGATGAAGAGCCATTTTCCGCACTTGCATTTAAAATTGTGACGGATCCGTTCGTTGGAAAGCTCTGCTTCTTCAGAGTTTATTCAGGAACTCTGGAAGCCGGTTCCTATGTTTATAATGCAACGAAAGGCAAAAAGGAACGAATCGGCCGAATTGTGCAAATGCATGCAAACCACAGGGAAGAAATCCCGTGCGTTTATTCCGGCGATATCGCTGCGGCAGTAGGCTTGAAGGACACGACGACAGGTGATACGCTTTGTGACGATGCACAGCCGATCGTACTGGAAACAATGGAATTCCCCGATCCGGTTATCTCGGTAGCAGTTGAACCGAAAACAAAAGCCGGTCAGGAGAAAATGAGTATTGCCCTCCAGAAGCTTTCGGAAGAAGACCCAACGTTCAAAGTTCATACCGATCATGAGACAGGACAGACGATCATCTCCGGAATGGGAGAGCTACACCTTGAAATCATCGTAGACAGATTGCTGCGGGAATTCAAAGTAGAAGCAAACGTTGGTAATCCGCAGGTTGCGTATAAAGAAGGAATTCGTAAGGCAGTCCGGCAGGAAGGAAAATTTGTCCGCCAGTCCGGTGGCCGTGGTCAGTATGGTCACTGCGTTATCGAAGTTGAGCCGCTTGAAAGAGGGGCAGGATATGAGTTTGTCAACAAGATTGTCGGGGGTGTTATTCCGAAGGAATATATCGCGCCTGTCGATCAGGGAATTCAGGAAGCACTGCAGAGCGGAATTCTCGGCGGATATCCTATGGTTGATGTCAAAGTCACTCTCGTAGATGGTTCTTACCATGAGGTAGACTCTTCGGAAATGGCATTTAAGATCGCTGGTTCTATGGCAATTAAGGACGCTTGCAAAAAAGCGGATCCTGTGCTGCTCGAACCGATCATGAAAGTTAGCGTAAATGTCCCGGAAGAATATCTCGGGGATATCATCGGTTCAATTAGCTCCAAGCGTGGTAAAATTGAGGGGATGGAAGACGTTGCGGGAAACAAGGTCATTTCTGCGTTTTGTCCGCTTGCGGAAATGTTCGGATATACGACTTCCCTGCGTTCGATTACACAGGGCAGAGGCTCATTCATTATGGAACCTAGCCACTACGAGGAAGTGCCAAAGAGCGTTCAGGAAACCGTTATCAAGCAAAGAAACGCAGCCAACGCCTAAGTTGTATACAGTAAATTAATACTTGCAAAACAATAGGAAAAAGTGTAATATACCATAAGGACACGTTTTTCAACAATTGATTATAATATCTATTTAAGGAGGATTTAAAAATGGCAAAAGCTAAGTTCGTAAGAACAAAACCACACGTAAATATCGGTACGATCGGTCATGTTGACCACGGCAAGACGACTCTGACTGCCGCTATCACAAAAGTACTTGCTCTGAAAGGTGACGCAGTTGCGAAAGCATATGATGAAATCGACGGAGCGCCGGAAGAAAAAGCAAGAGGAATCACGATCAACACCGCGCACGTTGAGTATGAAACAGACAGCAGACACTATGCGCACGTGGACTGCCCGGGACACGCTGACTATGTTAAAAACATGATCACAGGTGCCGCGCAGATGGACGGTGCAATCCTGCTCGTTTCCGGACCGGATGGTCCGCAGGCACAGACGAGAGAGCATATCCTGCTGGCACGTCAGGTTGGCGTTCCTTACATCGTAGTATTCATGAATAAATGCGATATGATTGATCCTGGCGACGAAGAACTTCTTGATCTTGCTGAGATGGAAATTAGAGAGCTGCTCAACTCCTATGAATTCCCGGGAGATGATATTCCGATTATCAGAGGATCTGCTCTGAAAGCGCTCGAATGTGCATCTACAGATTTGAATGCACCGGAATACGCATGCATCAATGAGTTAATGGCTGCTGTTGACAGCTATATCCCGACACCGGAAAGACCGATCGACAAACCGTTCTTGATGCCTGTTGAAGACGTCTTCACGATCACAGGACGTGGTACGGTTGCTACAGGCCGTCTTGAAAGAGGCGTTATTAAAGTTGGCGATCCTGCAGAAATCGTAGGACTCAGCGACGAAAAGAAGAACACCGTTGTTACGGGTGTTGAAATGTTCAGAAAGCAGCTCGATCAGGCAGAAGCTGGAGATAACATTGGCGTTCTGTTGAGAGGTATTCAGAGAACCGAAGTTGAAAGAGGCCAGGTACTCGTAAAACCCGGCACAATTCATCCGCATACGCATTTCAAGGGTCAGGTTTACGTTCTGACAAAAGATGAAGGCGGACGTCACTCTCCTTTCTTCAGCAATTACAGACCACAGTTCTATTTCAGAACAACGGACGTTACGGGAGTGATCACACTTCCGGAGGGCGTTGAAATGGTAATGCCTGGTGACCATATCGATATGGATGTTAAGCTGATTACCCCAATCGCTATGGAAGAAGGTCTTCGTTTCGCTATCCGTGAGGGTGGTAGAACGGTAGGCGCCGGAACCGTTTCTCAGATTATTGAATAATCAGAATTCAGCGATATTTTAATATCGATTGACATGGACTGCTTCGCTTCCGCTAATTTAGGCGGAATTGCGAAGCAGTTTTTGTTTTGTGGGCCGGATAGACGCTGTTGAGTACGTGAAGCGTGCGAAATACCAACCACCCGCTATGTGGAGTTGTCAAGTAAAAAGTAGACGGGTGGCAGCGACTTTCGAAAATTATTGTAAAACGGCAGCAAGAAAAATAGTATTTGTAATTGTGAAGAAATTTGCGAATTAAACATATAATTGTATTTGTACGGAATTTATTGTATAATACTTCTAGAATAGAATAAAAGAGAAAATGGGAGGATTTTATGAAACGAATTATATTGTTCATTATTTGTATCATAATATGTTCAGTATCGATGATGACGGTAATGGCAGAAGAGGAGCAGCCGCCTCTGAGCGTTGAAGTGCATGCGGACGGCTCTTTCACGGTGACAACGATTGTTCCAGAGGAAGACAGGCCAACAAATGAGTATAACGATGTATTTGTATACTCTAAGGAATCTCTTGACAGGCATAATCAGGAAGGAACTCCATTGTATTCGGTACTCTGGTGGGTTCCGGAATCTGATCAGGTTTTTAGTGTACATTATCCTGGTACGATAGGTTTGCGTTATCCAAACGAAGATGCGCCTGAATTTGTTGACGGCCCGAGATCGGCACTGCGTCCCGGAATATATTATGTTGTATTTACTGGCTATCATAAAACGATTGCAGGCCCGATAGAATTTGAAATTCCGGAGATCACGGAGACTCCCACCCCGGCGCCGACTTCGACTCCAACTCTGACGAAGGCGCCGACGAAGCTTCCGACAAAGGCGCCTGAGTCTACTGAAATACCGACGGCGGCAGAAACAGAAATTCCAAGTAAAGCGCCGAATCCAACCGTCTCGCCAGCGCCTGCCGAAACACCAGGGGCTGCAGAGTCTAATGGCAAGTCTGCGGTTCTGTGGATCTGCATCGGAGCGGCAGCTGTGGTTGCTGCCGGGATTATAGCAGTTGTATTAGTTAAGAGGAAGAAGTAAAAGTGGAATTTGCAGAAGCTTGAAAAATATTTTAGCATACCTCTTGACAAGTATCAGAAAAGGGTATAGAATAGCATCTATCAAGAACGATGTGTTTCTGATAGATGCGAGTAGAGATCACTGTAAAGTAAATAAGTAGATAGCATTTATTGAGGCGATAGCGCCCAAGAGAGTTAGACTTGTTAAATAATCAAGAGAAACCTGATAAATGGATTACCACGAAAGTAAAGTGGGAGTCTGTTTACAGGTTTCTTTTTTTGTGACTTTCGTACTTTACACTTGTATCAAAGCAAAGAAAGGGGGAATGTCCGATGGATGTAAATAGCGGAATCTATAACGAGATTCCAAGAGACATAAATTCTATAAAAGCATAAAATGAAAAAACGAAAAGAAAGGATGTATAAAAATGACAAATATAGAATTTGTAAATAAAGCAATAGAAATTGCAATGACATATAAAACATTGTATGCAAAAGGCATGTACGGACACGTTTTGACAGAGAGTAATATTAGCAGCTTATCGAATGATTATCCTTATTGGTATATTGAGAAAGAATCCGTTTCAGGAAAGACTAATGGAGAGCATCTAAAGCAATATACAGGGAAGGGCTACTTTGGTTTCGACTGCATATGCCTTATAAAGGGAATCTTATGGGGATGGAGCGGCGATCTGGATCATTATCGCGGCGGCAGTCAATACGAATTGAACGACGTTCCGGATGAGACGGAGCAAGCGTATATTGACAGCTTTTGTACAGACGTCACAACTGATTTCAGCAATCTTGTTCCCGGCGAATTTTTATGGAAGGACGGTCACTGCGGCATCTATATTGGAAACGGTCTGGCTGTTGACAGCACAAATATACTTCCTCAGGACGGCGTTGCGGTTACGGCCGTAGCGAATATGGGTAATAAGGCGGGATACACAAGCAGATCCTGGACAAAACATGGAAAACTGAAGTATCTTACCTATATCAGCGAGGCGACAGGAAATTCGCAAATTCAGGTTGATAAAAGCAGTTACTGCTCCGGCGAAAAAATCAATGTGAAGATCGGAAATCTAGACTCATCTTATACAGAACCCTGGATTGGATTATACCGATGTGAAATAGGAAGTAATTTTAAAGGAAATTCTTTAGGCATGTGGAAAAATGTAACGAAGAATTCCAGTGCTGTTTTGACGGCAATGCTGGTAGATTTAGATAAAAATATATCATATGCACTTAAAGACGGAGATTATAAAGTAGTTCTATTTAAAGACCAAGGTTATACAAAAGGCACGGAGGTTCGCTTTCAAGTGAAAGGCGCTCAAATATGTGAGGCAAAATATGATGAAAAATGGATTGATATTAGTATTCATGGATATTTAATGGAAGGAGCTTGGGTTGGCGTCTATCCAACGGGGCAAACAGAATTCAACGCGAACAAGAAATCATTGAAATGGCAGTATATTCCTAAGCAAATGTTGAATCAAAAAAGCTGTCAGAAAAATTATTTTACCACGATGCGGATGCCATTCTCCGGGGGATCAGATGATTACAAGATTGTATTGTTCTCGGATAGCGGATATCAAAAGGCATCGGAGCACAAATTAAATTCCGTTACAATACATACGGATATCTTAACTGACGCCATTTCTGCTGCTACTTCAGGAGAAAAGCTTAAGATGATAAGCGGTGGTACATTCTATTGCGGGGAAAATATCGATGTGAGTTTCTATGGAGTAACTTCTAAAGACGCGTGGATTGGCTTATATCCATACAGCGCGAATAACAGCTATTCTAAATGTGATACAGGTATGTGGTGTTATACTGCAAATGGACAGCAATGTCCGATTACAGGGGGAGACAAGAATGGAAAAAAACAGGTTTCAAATGGTAGGATTCGGTTATCTTTAAATACTATGGATACTAATACAGGGACACTGCGCTATCTTAAGCCTGGAAAATATCAGGTTGTGTTATTCAATAGCGGCGGATATACGCCTTATGCAGTATCAGAGCCGATTACAGTTTTGGAGCCTACGCTTACAGCCGGCACGCTCTCGTTTGTTGCAGGAGAATATAAATTCGAGTATCATGGAGCGCCGTGCTACGATTCGTGGATCGGTATTTATGATAAATACGAAACAGATTATGAAAATACGGCATCTTTCGCATGGGCAAGAGTTAAAGAACAGTCCTTCGGAACCGTTACAATAAAGCCTAATATGCTAAATCTGATAATGCCCAGCAAATATTATAAAGCGTTGCTGTTTGTAAATAGTACTGATGAAGGAGCTGGCGGTGAAACGTACCGTTCGGTTGCAAGCTGTGAATTTTTAGGGCCATGGGATTAAAATTTGCGAATTGAACATATAATTGTATTTGTACGGAATTAGTTATATAATTCTCCTAGAATAGAATGAAAGACAAAATGGGAGGATTCTCTTAATTGTCATTAAAGCAGAACAGCCACCCTGAGCAGAGGCGGCTGTTTTGATAACAGTATGTTTCTATGTGGAGGGAAATAATTCTTATTGAGCAATTCTGATGTCGTCCTGCATGTGAGCGATACACTCAGGGCAAATATTTCTCCCTTTATAATTCACCACATTTGTGGCACTTCCGCAAAAAATGCAAGAGGGCTCGTATTTTCTGAGCACGACCATATTGTTGTCGGTGAATATTTCGAGCGAATCTTTATACGAAATATTTAATGTCCTTCTGAGTTCGATTGGGAGCACCACACGCCCCAGTTCGTCTACTTTTCTCACTATCCCTGTTGATTTCATTTTTTATACACTCCTTTTGTGTTTAATGTCATTCGAATGAATGTGAATATATAATACAATAAAAATGGTATAAAGTCAAATATTTGGGAAATATTTCCCGGAAAAATTTCGGAGACTGGAAAATACCGGACATACCCTCAAAAAACGCGCATATAATAGTAAAAACACAATGTCCCTTTTTATAAGGAGGGTATTTGGAATGTTAAATATTATTTGGGCACTGTTGTTAATTATCGGATTTATCGTAGGTATTATAAATGGGAGGATCAGCGAAGTAGCACAAAGCATCATGACTTCGGCAGATGATGCCGTTAAATTTTCAATCGGTCTTCTTGGGATTGTAGCACTCTGGTGCGGCATCATTCAAATCTTCGAAGATTCCGGCGGTGTGCGTGCAGCATCAAGGATGCTACGCCCACTCATAACAAAACTTTTTCCTGGAACGGTAGGAAATGAAAAAGCCCAGTCCAGCATATTAACAAATATTACTGCAAATTTTTTCGGATTAGGAAATGGAGCTACGCCATCCGGAATCGAAGCGGTAGGAGAAATGAAAAACAATCTGAAAGATGTTTCCTTGTTTCTTGTAATAAACTCTGCGGGGCTTCAACTGATTCCATCTACAGTCATCGCAATCCGTTCCGAACTAGGTGCCACAAATCCGGCGGATATTCTTCTGCCGACCTGGATCGTATCCCTCATATCCATGACCTCCGCTCTCATTCTATATTTCATATACAGTAAAATTTATTACGGCCTCCAGGCAAAGAAGCGAAAATAAAGGAGCATTGAAAATGGTATACATATTACCCGTATTTATATTAGTGATTCTCGTCATCGGTTTTGTGAAAGGCGTTCCGTGCTTTGACAGTTTTGTAAAGGGAGCCCAAAATGGCGCAATGACGATTGTACGTCTAGTACCAGCATTGGTAGGTCTGATCGTATCAATCGGCGTATTCCGTGCATCCGGCGCGCTCGATCTCATTGTCGAATTCTGCAGGCCATTTATGGAAAAAATCGGAGCAAACAGCGATATTTTACCACTTGTATTAATCCGCCCCGTCTCCGGGAGTGCATCTTTGGCAACGCTGAGGGATATCATTGTAAAATGCGGCGTAGACTCGCATGTAGCACGCGCTGCCTGCGTCATGATGGGATCGACAGAAACGATTTTCTATACAATGGCAGTCTATACCGAAAATACAAAAATACGCCGACTCCCGGGCGTGCTGCCCGTGGCGCTGGCGTCAAATCTGATCTCTGCTATAGCTGCAGGAATTGTATGTTCCTTTGTATAACAGAAAATTAATCTGTTTTCATAATAGCCTTTACCGGCATTCCGCTTTCCGCATCGAAGTAATAAAGCCAATAGCCGTTATAATTCCGGTTATAGCTACAAGACGGTTTCCTTTTTGCCGCAAGCCATCTGGAACACTCGCGAATTGTACGCGTCGTACCGGAGGAGGCTTGCTGCGCTTCCTGTGTGCGGCGCCGGTTATTCCGACGACCAGTCTGCGTACCGCTGCTTTGAATGGTATTTTGTGTATTCCAACCAGGTAGGCCGATGATCGTAAACTTTCTTTTTGTTTCCGGATCCCTGTATTCTCCTCTGAGAACATGGCCCGCAATCTGAACAGAATAATAAGACATCTTTAAAAATGTATCGCTGTAAGGCGCTTTACTACTGTTGTTCATTTTTGCGAACAGATCATATTGCACGTTAAAATAGCGGAACATCTTGTCAAGTTCCTGTATATTTTTAACGGAATCCGCGCCATCGGTGCGATTGTCATATATATACCATTTATAAGCCGGATTCGTCGTGTCGAATGGATCAAAATCTTTTCCCTGGAAAGGAGTGCGGGGTGGTTCTGCAATCACATTTGGGGGCTCTGGCTGACGCCGTTGCTGCACCTGTTGTTGCTGTTGCGGAGCTTGTTGGATAGGCAGGGGCGTTGGTTCTGCCTGTATTTCATGCAGAGGATCCGGCGGAGGCACCGCATTTTTCTTTTTAACCAGCACCGAATAGCATAGCGTACGGCCGTTGGCTGTAATAATCGCATATTGATCTTCGTCAAACACATTTACGGCGCTCGCCTGCAAGGAAGAATCAACAAAAAGACGCACTTTCGGTGCGACGAAAATTTTACCGATCAAAATAGATTGTGCGGTAATATACGTCGTGGGACTTAGGAAAATTTCAATGAGCCCCTGGCCGCCGATCTTTGCTGCGATCTCCTGGCTGAGACTGCATTGTATAGAATAAGATGCACCCTTAGGGTATTTCGTAACGCAGAGATACCCCAGCGATTTATCCACATCAGTTTTGTCGGCAGATGCCGGAATAAAATAATAATACCCATCTTTCATGGATTTTCAGCCTCCGTCTCGTTTTCACTTAAATATCTATGCCGCGTGTGATGGCGAAATTACAAAATAATTCTTCGGGAAACAGACGCATAGGGGAATTTCCATTGAATTTTATTATTTGAGCGTGTATAATAATATATTGGAAGTCATTTTTATGAATTTCAAAAATAATAGACATTTTGAACCGGAGGTCTGATGAAAGAATGTATGCAATCGGAAATGATCACACAGCAGTTGCGCTGAAACAGATTATAAAAGCGCATCTTGAAGCAAAAGGCATAGAAGTCAAAGATTTCGGAACGGATTCTACGACAGCAAGCAATTATGCGGAAAAAGCCGAAGAAGTTGCAAATGCAGTGGCATCGGGGGAATGTGAACGGGGAATCTTGATCTGTGGGACGGGAATCGGCATATCCATCGCGGCAAACAAAGTCAACGGAATCAGAGCGGCATGTTGTTCGGAACCATTTTCCGCCAAGCTTTCCAAACTCCACAACAATTCCAATATTCTCTGTTTCGGAGCGCGCGTCGTTGGTTCGGAACTTGCCAAGATGATCATTGATGAATGGGTAAATGCCGAATATGAGGGCGGCAGACATCAGCCGCGATTGGATTTCATATCCGAAATTGAAAAGAGAAACTGAACAGTCAAAAAGTTAATAATTGCTTCGGCAGTTAATTATAAAAATATGTGATATTAATGATATGGAGGAGATCAAATCATGGACAAGCGCAAAGAGCTTGATTTACAGAAAAAAGCGACGCAGATCAGAAAATACATTATAGAAGAAGTATTTTCTGCAAAATCCGGACATCCGGGCGGCTCCCTGTCGTGCACGGATATTTTAACTGTGTTATATTTCGACGAAATGAGAGTCGATCCCAAGAACCCTAAATGCCCCGAAAGAGACAGATTCGTCCTTTCAAAAGGACACTGCGCACCGGCACTTTATGCAACGCTCGCCGTTAAGGGCTTCTTCCCGGAGAACGATCTGTATACATTCCGTAAGGCGGACAGCTATCTCGAAGGGCATCCCAGCATGACATATGTTCCGGGCGTAGATATGTCAACGGGTTCTCTTGGACAGGGAATTTCTACGGCAGTCGGAATGGCGCTTGCCGGTAAAATCGATCAGAAAGATTACAGGGTATATTCTATTTTAGGCGACGGGGAACTCGAGGAAGGCCAGGTCTGGGAAGCTTCTATGGCAGCTGCTCACTATAAACTGGATAATCTTACTGCATTTGTAGACTACAATGGACTGCAAATTGACGGTAATATCACTGATGTTATGAATCCTGAGCCGGTTGCAGATAAATTCGCGGCATTTGGCTGGAATGTGATCGTTGTGGACGGACATGACCACAAACAGATTAAAGACGCCATAGAAACAGCGAAAACGGTCAAAGGAAAGCCAACCATGGTTGTTTGCAAATGTACAAAAGGTAAGGGCGTTTCCTTTATGGAGAATAATTACGCATGGCACGGCACAGCGCCGAATCAGGAACAAAGAGATAAAGCGATCGAAGAGCTTGATGCTTTGATGGCAAAAATCGATAAAGAAATCGCAGAGGAGGCTTGAGAACAATGGGTAAAGTAGCAACAAGAGAAGCTTACGGAGCAGCATTGGCACAATATGGCGCAGATGAAAGAATAATCGTTCTTGACGCCGACTTATCAAAATCCACAAAAACAAGCACATTCAAGCAGGTATATCCTGAAAGACATTTTAACATGGGAATCGCAGAAGCGAATATGATGTGTGTTGCGGCAGGGCTTGCAACGACAGGTAAAATCGTATTTGCCAGCACATTTGCGATTTTTGCGTCAGAACGGGCGTGTGAACAAATCCGGAATTCTATCTGTTATCCGAAACTCAACGTGAAAGTCTGTGCAACACATGCAGGACTTACTGTAGGCGAAGACGGTGCGTCCCATCAATGTGTAGAAGATCTTGCAGTAATGAGAGCGCTCCCGAATATGGTGGTACTCAGTCCTTGCGACGAAGTTGAAACGAATCTTACGATCAAAGCGGCGATTGACCATGACGGTCCTGTCTATGTCAGACTTGGCAGACTTGCTGTAGAAGCAGTTCATGATCCGGCAAACTTTAAATTCGAGATCGGTAAAGGCGTACAGATTAAAGAAGGAAATGACCTTACGATCGTGGCTACGGGACTGATGGTACAGGAGTCGATGAAAGCGGCCGAGATTCTGGCGGCAAAGGGCGTTCATGCAAGAGTCATCGACATGCATACGATTAAGCCGATCGATACGGAGATCCTTGTAAAAGCGGCAAAAGAAACGGGATTTATTGTGACTGTAGAAGAACACAATATTACGGGTGGTCTTGGCGGCGCAGTCTGCGAAGCGCTTTCTCAGAATTACCCCTGCAAGGTAAAATTAATCGGCGTGGAAGAAAAATTCGGCAAATCCGGAACACCTGCGGCGCTGCTTGAGAAATACGGCCTAACCGCTGAAGCGATCGCCGAGAAGATTTTGCTGGCGAAGGAGGCAAAATAAATGGCTAGAAAAAAGATTTCAATGGACGGTAATACAGCTGCTGCACACGTAAGTTACGCATTTACGGAAGTTGCGAGTATCTACCCGATTACACCGTCCAGCGTTATGGCGGAATTGACGGACTCCTGGTCTGCAACAGGCCTCAAGAACATTTTCGGGGACAAAGTGAAAGTCATGGAGATGCAGTCTGAAGCAGGTGCAGCAGGCACCGTGCACGGCAGCCTTGCTGCCGGTGCGCTTACGACGACGTATACGGCTTCTCAGGGTTTACTTTTGATGATCCCAAATATGTATAAAATTGCCGGAGAATTGCTGCCGTGCGTGATCCATGTATCCGCAAGATGTGTTGCTTCTCATGCGCTGAATATTTTCGGAGATCATTCCGACGTATATGCATGCCGCCAGACCGGTTTTGCGATGATGGCATGTACAAATCCGCAGGAAGTTATGGATCTCGGTGCGGTAGTACATCTTTCTGCAATCAAAGGAAGAGTTCCGTTTTTGAACTTCTTCGATGGTTTCCGGACTTCTCACGAAATCCAGAAAATTGAAGCATGGGATTATGATGAGCTTGCTTCTATGATTGACCAGGATGCTTTGACAGCGTTCCGCAAGAGAGCTTTGAATCCGGAACATCCTTCCCTGCGCGGCAGTGCTGAAAACGGAGATATTTTCTTCCAGCACAGAGAGGCTTGCAACAAATATTACGAAGCGCTTCCCGAAATTGTGGAAGATTATATGAATCAGGTTAATGCCAAAATCGGAACCAATTATAAACTGTTCAATTATTATGGCGCTCCAGATGCGGATCGTGTTATCGTTGCAATGGGATCGATCTGTGATGTAGCGGAAGAAGTTATTGACTACATGATGTCCAAAGGTGAAAAAGTGGGTCTTGTCAAGGTTCGTCTTTACAGGCCATTTTGTGCGGACAAACTGCTTGAGGCGATTCCGGCAACTGCGAAGAAGATTGCGGTACTTGACAGAACGAAGGAACCTGGTTCCCTCGGAGAACCGCTGTACCTTGACGTAGTTACTGCGCTTGCAATGAAAGGCTTTCATGCCAAAGTCGTCGGCGGGCGGTATGGTCTCGGCTCCAAAGATACACCTCCGCAAAGCATCTTTGCTGTATATGAAAATCTTAAAGCAGAAGAGCCCAAAGCGAATTTTACGATCGGCATTGTAGATGATGTTACGAATCATTCGCTGGAAGAGAAGCCTGCTCCTGATACGGCACCGCAGGGGACGATCAGTTGCAAGTTCTGGGGTCTCGGCGGTGACGGTACGGTTGGTGCCAATAAAAACTCCATTAAAATTATCGGAGATCATACGGATAAATTTATTCAGGCGTATTTCCAGTACGACTCGAAGAAGACGGGCGGAATTACAATATCGCACCTGCGTTTCGGAGATAAGCCCATCAAATCTTCTTACTATATTACAAAGGCAGACTTTGTGGCTTGCCATAATCCTTCTTATATGGTGAAAGGCTATAAAATTGTCAACGATGTTAAGCCGGGTGGTACCTTCCTGCTGAACTGTCAGTGGACGCCGGAAGAAGTAGAAAAGCATCTGCCTGCGGAAGCGAAAAAATATATCGCAGAGAATGATATTAAATTTTACACTGTAAACGCAATCGACAAAGCAAGAGAAATCGGAATGGGCAAGCGTACGAATACAATTTTACAATCCGCGTTTTTTGCACTTGCAAATATCATGCCGATCGATAAAGCGGTAGAATATATGAAAGCGGCAGCAAAGAAGTCTTATCTGAAGAAAGGTGAAGCTGTCGTGGAAATGAACTATAAAGCCATTGATGCGGGAGTTGATGCGATTGTTAAAATCAATGTTCCTGAATCCTGGAAATCGCTTTCTGTGAAATCCGAGGTTCGCGAGGTAAAGAGCAAATCTCCCGAAATGGTGAAATTTGTTAAAGAAGTGCTGCAACCGGTTGGCATGATGCAGGGTGATTCTCTGCCTGTGTCGGTATTCGAAGACCGTGCGGACGGTACGTTCCCGCAAGGTTCCGCTGCATTTGAAAAACGTGGTGTTGCGGTTGATGTACCAGAATGGATTCCGGAAAATTGTATTCAGTGCAACCAGTGCGCTTATGTCTGTCCGCATGCTACGATTCGCCCGTTCGCATTGAATGCGCAGGAAGCTGCTGATGCACCCGCGGCTATGAAGAAGGTACAGATGAAAGGCAAGGGTTGCGAGGATTATACTTTTGCAATGACGATTAGCCCACTTGACTGTATGGGTTGCGGTCTCTGCGTCAATGTTTGTCCTGCAAAAGAAAAGGCACTCAAAATGGTGCCGCAGGAATCTCAGGCTGCACAGCAGGAAGTATTTGATTATGCAGTTGCAAATGTTACCAAAAAACCGACTTCTTTCAGTGATTTCACGGTAAAGGGAAGTCAGTTCAACCAGCCGCTGCTTGAATTCTCCGGTTCTTGTGCCGGTTGTGCAGAGACATCGTATGCACGTTTGATCACACAGCTGTTCGGTGAAAGAATGTATATCTCAAATGCAACGGGATGTTCTTCTATCTGGGGTGGATCAGCGCCCGCGACACCTTATACGGTGAATCGTGATTCCGGTCGTGGACCTGCCTGGGGAAATAGCTTGTTCGAAGACAATGCGGAACACGGACTCGGAATGTTCCTTGGCCAGAAAGCGGTACGCGACAGACTGATTGGCTGTGTGGAACGTATTGCGGAGAAGACTTCTTCGGAAGAAGTCAAAGCGCTTTGCGCGTCGTTCCTCGATACGAAGGATGACGGTCAGGCGAATGCGGAGCCTGCGAGAAAGCTGATTGAAAAGCTGGAAACGCTGGACTGCGATTGTGAAGAACGCAAAGAGATCCTAGCAAATAAGGAATATCTTTCCAAAAAATCCATCTGGATCTTCGGCGGAGACGGCTGGGCATATGATATCGGATTTGGCGGCCTGGATCACGTAATTGCTTCCGGAGAAGATGTAAATATCATGGTATTCGATACGGAAGTGTATTCCAATACGGGCGGTCAGGCGTCAAAGGCGAGCCGACTCGGTCAGGTGGCGCAATTCGCTGCTGCAGGAAAAGCGATCGGCAAAAAGAACCTTGCGGAAATCGCGATGTCTTACGGTTATGTTTATGTCGCACAGATCGCAATGGGTGCCGATATGAATCAAACAATCAAAGCACTCGCAGAAGCAGAAGCATATCATGGCCCTTCGATCGTCATCGGTTATGCGCCTTGTGAAATGCACGGCGTAAAGGGCGGCATGACGAATTGCCAGTCGGAGATGAAGAAAGCAGTTGCCGCAGGCTATTGGCAGACATTCCGTTTCAATCCTGCCCTGAAAGCTGAGGGTAAGAATCCGCTTACGATCGACTGCAAGGCGCCTACAGAAAGCTATATCGATTTCATTGAAAGTGAAACGCGCTACAGCCGCCTGAAGCAGGCATTCCCGGAGAGGGCAGAAAAGCTTTTTGCGGAAGCTGCGGATGAAGCCAAAGAGCGGTATGACCGTCTGCTCAAAATGAAAGAGCTGTACGAAGTACAGTAAGTATTTTACAAATCGAAAGATTTCATAAGCAGTAAAAAGCGCTTCTCAAAAGGATCTCGAATAGATGCTGAAGGGAAGCGCTTTTCGATGTCTCTCTTTCCTTGAAAATCAAAATAGCCTGGCGACAAAAGAAAAACCCGCTGAACAGAAGACAGCGGGATCGTAAAATATTCTCTAAAATTTAGCGGAATTTGTTCTGATTTTTGTGAGATAACGCCAAATCCTGCATCTCATTGCAGGATTTGGAAAAGACATTTCTATTACAACTCAAAATGACTAATTAATTTTGAAATTGCACCGTGTTCCATCAGAATTGTACCGCGCTCTTTCAGAAGCGGAAGGAAAGATTCGGCAGGAAGATATGTCGCGTTATAATCAATCACAAGAGATTCAAGGCGGTTCAACATGTTCAGGTTCTTACTATTCGGTTTCAGTACAAGATAATAAGCCCTCCTATAAGTATATAGAGAAGAAGCAATCGTCTTGAAGGACTTATTCCGCGAAAGAAATTCCAACATATCATTGAACTCGGGAAAGATCAACACATCCCAGTCGGACAGCATAGATTGTTTCCTAGCTGGCTGTATGAATTTGATTGGAGAATTCCCTGTCTGATCCTGTTTCTCCTGCTTCTTACCAGAGGCGTGCTGCTGTTGTGCTACCTTTTGATTTCGGTTTTGTACGCGGATCTTATGAAATAGGTTTCGGAACGCTTCCGGCGGAATATTCGACATATCGAACACGGGAGCAGTCTGCTGCCCCGCAGAAGTATTTTCTGCTTCTTCCTCCTCTTCCTCTTCCTCGTCTTCGTCCTCGTCGTCTGATTCGTATTCCGCATCTTCTGTTGCTTCTTCAGAATCTGTCTCTTCTTCTTCCGCAGCAGAAACCGGCTCCTGAATGTTTTTATTTTCGTTTCGGACATTTTTGGCCGCATTCTTTAATATTCTATCGAATCGGTTCAGGATTTCTTCGTTTCCCTCGTCGTAGTAAAAATTATCTTCATAATCTTCATCAATATCATGCGAAATCATCAAAATGAGTCCGCCGTCTCCATCCGGTTTATTTACTACGTTGAGCTGTCGGTCTTCAAATTCATGGCCGAATTCTATATTTGCATGATCGATTGCATCCCATATCAATTTATCGAAGTCGTGTGTGCCCTCTTTCAAAGTGGAAACGTCCAAATTTCTGGAAGCTAGATCTTTGCTGCTGATATATATGTTGATCGCATTATCGGCAATTCGTTCTATTTTCATATTACATGCCCCCTTTCAAAGACCATACATATTATACTTGAAAAATCTCAAAATGAGAAGAGTAAAATAAATCCATTCTTTATTTGACACGATTCGCGATTTATAGTAGAGTTTGAGAAGAATAAAATCAAGGGAGTTTTTAGAATGTCTGATTTTTTCAAACGCATTAAATGGAGTACATTGATCTCTGCCATCCTTACGATGATCATCGGAATTTTTTTACTAGCACGCCCAGATGCCGCGGTAGCTACGATTAGTGTGATCGTAGGCTGGGTATTGCTGATTAGCGGTGTTTTCTCCGTTATTATGTTTTTCACGGGTAAAACGCTCGGTTTTGCTTATTTGAATATTGTACTTGGCGTCATTGGTATCGTGCTTGGGCTTTGGATTGTGCTTGATCCGGATTTTATTGCAAACTTTATCATGGTATTGCTCGGAATCATGATGCTAGTACATGGCGCTATTGATCTTCAGTCCGCACTTGAGTTTAAAAAGTTCGGCGGAAGCAGATGGGGCCTCGACCTGATCTTCGCAGTTCTAACGATGGCACTCGGCGTTTTGGTAATTATACTTCACTTCAATGCTGCAAAGCTCATCATGATATTATGCGGAATCAGTTTGATTCTTGACGCTGTTACGGATTTTATTATCGTTGTACGTCTTGCGCGTGCGCAAAAAATTTTCAAGAAGCGGGAACAATAATCCGGGGAATCTCAAACATTTTGCAATTTTACCATCGTGATCTGCCAAAGAAATTTCATTCTCTGCGTAAATTCATTGAAGCTGTTATCACAGCGCGTCCATGCTTTCTTCCGCTGTGATAACGTCTGCGTACGTAAAATGTATGATTTTATTTAAGTCATCGGGCGAAAGCTCTACCTGGACGCCGATTTTACCTGCGCTGAACATAATATTCCGTTGCTCTTTTGCGGTAATATGTAAAAACGTAGGAAATTGTTTTTTCATCCCGATTGGGGAACAACCTCCGTGAACATATCCTGTTAGAGGAAATAATTCCTTCTGCGGAATCATATGAATGCTTTTCTCGCCTGCGGCGGCTGCTGCCTTTTTGAGATCTAACTCGCTGCACACAGGGATTACAAAGACGTAATTTTTTTTCGATTTTCCCACAGTGACAAGTGTTTTATAAACGAGGCTGCATGGTTTTCCGATACTTTCTGCGACTTCCTTCCCGCTGATTGCCCCATTACTTTCATAAAGATGTGAAATATATTTTGTTTTATTCTTGTCCAAAATCCGCAATACATTCGTTTTGAGCTCCATAAGATCCGGAATCCCTTTCTACGTATTATAATATACGGTAAAAGTATAGCATGAATTGCATGGAATGACATATAAATTTTTATTCGAGTTCTTTTTCGTCTCTTTCTGCAACCATGGAAGATAAATCTTCCGTCTTCGGCATTTGCTTATTTGTACCTTCATACAGAAAAGTTACAGGGACTCTCAATGCTTCGGCAAAATAAACGACTTCTAGATCAGTCAATGCTCTGCAGCCCGTTTCAATGCGGCTGAGAGAGGAACGTTTCATCATAAGCCCTCGCGTCTGTAACCTTGCGATCAAAGTATCTTGCGAAATTTTCGGATGATACTTATCATAATGACCTGTTCGCACGTACTTGATCCATTCGCCGCAGATATTAACTTTATGTTTTTTTGCATTTTTTTCGTTAATTCTTCTGCCCATGCTGTTCCCTTCTATCTGCTGCAAATATTATGCACAAAAAAACATTAAAAATTGTGCTAAAATAGCACATATGAGAAATTTACACAATTTTTTTTGTAAAACGTGTTATAGAAACGGAACAAAGTTGCTGATTTTGTGTTATAATACAAGAATAAAAATATCGAACGGAGATCCGGATGACGCATGCTGCTCTGAATCATAAAAATGCAAACCGACTGCGCACTTCCGCATTATTGTTTTTTTGTTTTGCGGTGCCGTGCGCGATACTAATTCTCGTATATTTTGTATATGGGATTGCTCCGTTTGGGGAGAAGTCCCTTTTGATTATGGACATGTCTGCCCAATACTCTGAATTTTTTTGTGGCTTGAAAAATATCAATGCGCAAAACGGAGGCGTTCTATTTTCTTGGTCAAAAGTTTTCGGAAGTAATTATGCCGGTGTTTTTGCATATTATCTATCCAGCCCGCTTTCTTTCCTAACACTCCTTTGTCCGAATGAAAAGATGCCGCTTGGAATTTTTTATTTGACGGTCTTGAAAATTGGCCTTTGCGGCTTGACATTCGGTATCTTATTAAATGATATCCAGAAAAAAGCCCGTGCATACGCGGATTGCTTTGTGAGAAATAGAATCTGGATCGTGATATTTTCTGTATTTTATGCATTGATGTCATATAATATCGTCTATTCGATGTGTCTGATGTGGATTGATGCGGTGATCTGGCTGCCCATTGTAATTCTCGGCATTGAAAAAATCACGGACGGCGGGAAGCCGTATCTTCTTTGTATCACGTATACCATATTATTTATTTCCACCTATTATATTTCTTACATGGTGGGAATTTTTTCCTGTCTCTATCTTATTTTTGCGCTGGTTCGGAAACATTTTCGCGGTTCTCGCGCGCTCCTGATCGCTTGTGGAAAATTTATCGGCAGTGCGGCAGTAGCGGCTTGCGCCGGAGCGTGGCTTTTGCTTCCGACGCTATATTCGCTCTTCGAGGGAAAAATCGGAAGTGCTGCCGTAGGATTGCAAACGGGATATCATTATGAATTTGCGCAAATTCTCAAAAAGTTTTTCTTGGGAACATACGACAGTATCACGAACAGCGGAACGCCGTTTTTTTATTGTGGAATTATCGTATTTGCATTTTACTTTGCATACTATTTTACAAAAACAATTTCTGTGGAAGAGAAGATCCTGACGGCTGTGATCACTTTCTTTCTGGGAATCAGTACATATGTGATCCAATTGGATCTTGCATGGCATGTGTTTCAGAAGCCGAATTGGTTCCCGTACCGGTATTCTTTTATTCTCACGTTTTTTATAATTTTTACGGCGGCAAAAGCCTTTCTTCGTTTCCGGGAGATTCCGTATGCAGTACATGTTGTATTTTTTCTACTTGCTACGGGATTTTACCTATTTGTGAAGAATTTTCCGGAAAGCGGTGTGGGAGAGGAACAATTCCGCTACAGCGTCTTGTTTTTGCTGATCAATATCGTCCTCGTTTTTGCGGCTGTGATTCTGAACCGTACCCGCCCGAATCGACTTGGGAGCAGCGTCGTGCTGCTGCTTTTGCTATGCGCGGCAGCAGGCGAAACGTTTGCAAACGCACGTTTCCTGACGGAAGGTTTGGATAAGGCGCACCGT
>PPYF01546917.1_pt1 | contig 29388 bp, 18 predicted proteins | sample 1559871 | NCBI WGS metagenome assembly PPYF01 (sample SAMN08240021, study PRJNA423297) | Human gut metagenome, whole genome shotgun sequencing project.
ATGTTTCTATGCCGGAATCATCGCCTCGAATAGAATTGGTGAAACAGACAGGGGCTGAGATCAGGGATAACGGGTTCACACAAGATGTTTATGTGGCACCTTATAAGGGTGACAGAGTGTGTGCTATCAGTTATCATTTGATAAGAACAGGGTAGGTACATGTACCGAACAATATCCCATCGGGGGAGATAAGTCGAAATCGACTCCTGTGTCTTTAGATAAATGGGTGGAAAGCTTGGTAAACTCCGGTAGATAGGGAGTTGGCAATGATACATGGAATATCGCAGGGATATGATGCTTTTCAAAATCCTAAAATATTGTGGGAATAAGGTAAAGGCTATGGAAAATGAAATATGGGTGGGTACATTTAGAGAGGTAGTTGCCTATACAAAAGAACGAGAAAAAAATCGCTTGAATGTGCTAGAAAACGGCTATGACATAACTCCTCATTTGATATGAATGCACAATTATTTACAGAACCACTGACTATGGTATTAAAATCTGTGGGAAACAGAGTTTAGGAGATTAGGCAAGATGGGAAAAAGCTTTTTCTAAAGAAGGATGCTGATAAGGTTCTTTTCGATTTTAATCTTTATGGAGTGATGATTCAGATTCGTTTTATCTGAACATCTATGATTATCATTATGTTCTTTTATGTCATGTAGCAAATCAATATTTGAACGATAATTTTTTATCGGAAACTATAGTTGGAGATGTAATATTTCACCTTTGGGAGATCAGAGAAACTTTAAACATTACTATTTCTATTAGAAGTTATCTGATAAAGGCTGTTCGTAATCGTTGTATAGACTATCTGAAATCTAGATCTGAAAAAAAGGAAATTTCATTTTCAGTTTTAGTACCGGAAGAGATGTCTGAAGAAAAGTATTTGCAGTCGGATAATTATCCTTTGGGAATATTATTAGAACGTGAATTGGAGCATGAAATCCGTATGGCAATAGATAAACTACCGGTTGAATGTAGATGTGTTTTTGAAAAAAGTAGATTTGAGGAGAAAAAATATGAAGAAATTTCTCAGGAATTAGGTATTTCTATAAATACGGTTAAGTATCATATAAAGAATGCATTATCTTTCCTTCAGACTGAATTGAGCAAATATTTAATTGCTTTGATTTTATTTTTTTCGTGTTAAAACAGAAAAAAGTTCTTTTAGGACTACCCTGTATTTAAAATAAATCGTCTTCACTTTAGAAACAACAAAGATGAAAGCAGAAAAAGAACATATTGATGAATTAATAGTATCCTATTTAAGTAATGAGTTGGATGGAAATGCTGTGCATGAACTGAAGGAGTGGATAGCTGCGTCTGTGGAAAATGAAAAGTATTTTATGCAGCGGCAAGAAATTTGGTTTTCTGCCATAAGTGTGAAAGAGGATGTTAAATATGATAAGAGCAAAGCATTTGAACAATTTAAAAATAGAATTGCTAATCAGAGGTTGAATGATAAAAGAGAACGTGAAAATTTCTGTTTGTCTAAATTTTGGCGTTATGCAGCTGTTATTGTTGTATTGTTCTCAGTTTCTTATTTTTCTTATTGGAGGGGTGGAATAAGTATAAAAGAGGTATTTTCGGATATCATTGTGGAGGCTCCTCTTGGTTCCAGAACAAAATTGACCTTGCCGGATGGGACATTAGTGTGGTTGAATGCCGGATCGCGTATAACATATTCACAAGGATTCGGAGTAGGGAATAGAAAAATAGAATTGATAGGAGAAGGGTATTTTGAAGTTAAACGAAATGAAGAAGTTCCATTTCTTGTGAAAACGAATAGTTTGCTGGTAAAGGTATTGGGAACGAAATTTAATTTTCGGGATTATCCGGATGATGCAGAAGCCATTGTTTCTTTGTCCGAAGGAAAAGTGGCATTGAATAATTTATTGAAAAAAGAAAAAGAAGCTTTTTTGTTACCCAATGAAAGGGTGGTTTTGAATAAAAAGAATGGCAGAATGCATGTGGAGTATTCTACTGTTTCCAATGCATTACAATGGACTAATGGATATTTATTTTTTGATGAGGAATTGTTGCCGGATGTTGTGAAGGAGTTAGAACGTAGTTATAATGTGAAAATACAAATAGCTAGTGATACTTTGAATACTTTCAGGTTCTATGGAAATTTCGTTCATCGTGAGCAAAATATTCAGGAAGTTTTGGAAGCATTATCTGCGACCCGTAAGATTCATTATATTATTGAAGGACACAATATAACTTTATATTAAGTAGGGAGTGGATTAAAATTGTTTAACCTTAAAATTAAAAGTATGAATAGAATTAGAGCTGTAATACTGTAATAGGGGTACGAAAGGGATGAAAAAGAAAAGGTGGGAAGATATAGGGATTTTCCCACCTTGATGAAATCTCTTTTTCGACTTACGATTGTGAGTGCGCTTTTAGAGAATGCAAAGTTAATGATTTTTCTCTTTAAAAGCTAAGTTCATTTAATTTTTTAATTAATAAATTACTAATTTATGAAAAACAAGAGAAAGGCCATATTATTGGTCGGGGCTTTGCTTTGCCTTAATTTGAATATCTTCTCACAGAATATACCATTGAAAATGAATAAAGTATCGGTGAAAAAAGCTATGACTGAGCTAAAAGAAAAAAGTGGATATTCATTTGTGTATATAGCTGGGGATTTAGATACGAAAAAGATTGTTGATATAGACGCTGAGCAACTGCAAGAAGTTATTGAGCAAATCTTGGAAGGACAAAATGTTTCTTATGAGATAAAAGATAAAAATATCATTATTCGGAAGAAGGAAGTAGAACAGTCCATGTTGAACGAGAAAAAATTACAAGATATTTCAGGGCTTGTGATGGATGTTATGGGAGAACCTATCGTAGGAGTTAATGTGATGGAAAAGGGCAAAAGGGGGGAGAAGCTGGGGCAGATATCAAGATACTTGTTCGGGGAGCAGGTACATTTGGTGCTACTGAACCTTTATATGTTATTGATGGTGCATTTTCTAATAATGGGCTAAATTCGTTGAATCCTTCAGATATTGAATCAATAGAAATCCTGAAGGATGGTTCGGCGGCTGCCATTTATGGCTCTCGCGCTGCAAATGGGGTTGTGCTGATAACTACCAAGCATGGTCAAAAAGGTAAAGCAAAAGTTGAAATTTCTGCAAACTATTCTTTGCAGACTCCTTCTAAATATCTTGATTTTCTAGATGCAAATGAGCATCGCGAATATACTAAGCAAATTGTTGAAAATTCAACAAACCAGACTCAAGCTCCAGAAAATATTCATCCTACTAATCCTGATATTAATACTGACTGGCAAGATGCATATCTAAGAAATGCTCCTATGTATAATTTGAATGCTTCAATTTCTGGTGGTGGTGAATATTCAACTTTTAATACAAGTTTGGGGTATTTTGATCAGCAAGGTATTATGGAATTTTCTGGTTTTAAGAAATATAATGCACGTGTCAATGGAACGTTTAAGAAAGGACGTTTGACTGTTAGTGAAACTCTTTCTGCTGCTTTTACAAATAAGGAGCCTCAAGTAAGGATGGTGATGGGGATTCCTACTGTTCCAATGACTGATGTAGAGGGAAGGTATGTATCTGCAGGTAAAGATTATTATGTAAATGAAGGAAAAGTTACTAATCCGTTTGCATCTTATTCCAATACTGTTCGAAGAAATAAAACAGTTAATGTTACTGGTAGTTTGAATATAGGACTGAATTTATATAAAGGATTGGATTATAAGCTACTACTTGGAGGTGACTATATATCAACAAATAATATATCTCGGTCCATTGCTTTTGACTCCAATTGGGATGAGAATGGTAATGCAGATCCTGATTATAGCAGAACGATTAATTCACTATCTGAAAGTCGTGGACAGCGATTTAGTTATACAATTGATAACATTTTGACTTATAAGAATATGTTTGCTGGTCATACTATTGACGCAATGGTAGGTACAAGTTGGATGAGAGAATACTATAGAACTATGGGGATTGGTTCTGGTTCTACAGATTTGGGTGGTCCTAATATTACTATTTTTAATGGGAAAGGAGATATAACAAGTGAAGAATACAATTCAGCTTTACTCTCCTTTTTTGCTCGCTTGAACTATGACTATAAGGAGTGTTATCTTGTTTCTGCAAGTATTCGTAGTGATAAATCTTCCAAATTTGCTAAAGGAAATAGGGTCGGTTACTTTCCTTCGGTTTCAGTGGGTTGGAATATACATGAAGAGAATTTTTTTAATATAGAATGGATAAGTAAAATGAAGATTAGAGCTAGTTATGGTGAATTAGGAGCTAATTTTATAGATTCATATTCTTTCCTTTCTACGGCTTATGGTCCAATACCTTCTGTATTCGGTGAAAATCAGATTGGTCAAAGTAGTGTGATGAATGGTTATGTAACCAAATTTGCTCAGGAAAATTTGACTTGGGAAAAATCAATATCTAAAAACGTAGCATTGGAAATGGCTTTTCTGAATAATAAAATTTCTTTTACAGCTGAATATTTTTGGAAAGATAATAATGACTTACTTGCTCCATTACTTCCATTAGCATCATCAGGGCAAACCATTATGACTAATGGGGGGGATTTGCCAGTTTTTAATTCTGCATCTGTTGAAAATAAAGGTTTTGAATTTACGGTAGGTTATCGTAATAATTGGAAGGATTGGAGTTTGGATGTTACTGCCAATATTTCGGCATTAAGAAATAAAGTAAAGAGTTTGGGTGAGGGAGTACAACCCATTAAGGCAGAGGTGATGATGAGTGGTTCTTTTAATGACCGTCCTACTATTACTAAACCGGGCTTGCCTATTGGTACCTTTTGGGGATATGTGGTGGAAGGTTTTGATAATGATGGTAATTTTATTTTTCAGGATAATAATGGTAGTGTGAATGGTGTATTGACAGGAAAACCGGATGGGAAGATTGATGAGAATGATAAAACGGATATTGGTAATCCTCATCCGGATTTTACTTATGGTTTAAATATAAATGTAGGTTATAAGAATTGGGATTTGACTGCTTTTTTCCAAGGAACGCAAGGTAACGATATTTTTGCTTTAATGAAATATGATTGGTATTTTGGAGGAGCTAATAGTGCTACCCTAAAGGATGCTTTCTATAATTCATGGACTCCGCAAAATCCTAATGCAGAAGCTCCTAAACTGAATAGTAAAAACAGTTCTGGCATAAACTCGCTTCCAAGTACATTCTATGTGGAGGATGGTTCTTATTTCAGATGCAAGAATCTACAAATCGGTTATTCCTTTAATAAGAAATTATTGCAAAAATTCCATATAGAATCATTTAGAATATATGCGGGGGTACAAAATTTATTCACTATCACAAAATATCCCTTGTATGATCCCGAAGTTAGTTCAAACGTGTTGTTTGACAGAGGTGTGGATGGTTTCTGGCAAGCACAGGAAAGTCCTCATGAAGCAACAATGAATTCTAGAGTATATAATCTTGGTGTCAATTTAACTTTCTAAAAACAGAATAAGTATGAAAATAATGTTGCGTAAAATTATAGTTATCATCATCAGTTTTGTAACTATTGGAATGATGGGCTCATGTGAAGATATTTTTAATGATTTGGCGGTGAATCCTAATCAATCAGACGTTAATTCATTTTATACTACACTAGAAAATTGTAATAAGGGAATTCTTGGTATCTATGGGTATATTTCGACTCCTCGTAATTTGGGAGCTTGTGGATTTGGTTTGATGTTGACTCGTAGTGATGAGGGGTGTTCGGTAGCTGATTATGGAGTACCAGGTGCTTATAATGAAGAGTTTACCCCTTCCTATTATTCATTGGTTCAACCTTTTCAGTTAATGTATACAGCTGCTTCCCAAGCTAACCAAATGATTGAAAGTCTTACTGAAATAGAATTCAGCAATAAAGAATTACAGGATGCATATTTGGGGGAGGCTTATTTTCTTCGTGCATTTACACATTTCTTTTTATTCATCAATTATAGGAATATTCCTTTGATTAAAGAATTGCCTAAGGCTCCTAATGAATATAAGCCTCAGGCAACACCTGAAGAGGCTTGGGATTTTATTATAGATGATCTGATCAAAGCTAAAGATTTACTTCCTGACAAGAATTTTTGGGATGCTAAAAATAAAGGACGTGTGACGAAAGCTTCTGCTTATGCACTTTTGGGTAAGTCATATCTTTATAGATCCGGTATTGAACCCAAATATGGAACTTCACAAATAACTTATTATAATGAGGCTGCTGCGGCTTTTGCAGAAATCATTAATGGTAATTGTGGGGACTACAGATTGGTAGATGACTATTCATGGAACTTTGATGTGGCACATGAAAATAATGATGAATCTATTTTTGAAGTACAATTTGTCGGAGTGTTGAATACAGGATTTAACCCAGGATTTGTGGACAGTGGGTTGTTCAATGATGTCCGGTGTAAAATGTGTATAATGAATAGAAGTAGAAATTCGAATAGTTCTGCACAGGTTATGCACAATTGGTTATATGATAAATTTGTAGCGTCAAAAACAGTGACAGGAGAAACTGATCCACGTATGTTTGGTTCGTTTGTTTTTAATGATAATGTATCGGAGATTATACGTCCGAAAGGTATGAAGGTTACTTTTCTTGAAGGGAAGGATTGGGAAGCAGAAATGGGTTCAAAGGAAGGAACATTTGGTGAACAATATGAGTTGGCAATGGGATATAAAATGTGTAGTAGGAAATGGTTGGATTGGACCTTACCTCCGACAGATGATGCTGGTGGGCATTTTTTTAATGGACGTGCACAAGGAGTAAACTGGAGAATGATTCGTTATTCGGATGTTTTGCTGATGTATGCTGAAGCTGTAGTAATGGGAGGGAAAGCCACTGCAAACATAACCCCGTTAGAAGCAATAAACAAAGTACGCGATAGGGTAGGAGTACCTCATGTAACAGAAGCTAATATGAGAACTATTGAAGATGAACGTATTCTAGAACTTACCTATGAAGGCTAAAGAGAATGGTCGAACATTGCATAATGGCATTGTGCTGCCCGAGCAATGGCCTCCTAGTATGATTGATGATGGAGTACGTCGCGAAATGTCTTTACCTTATATTTCAAACAAACCGACTGTTATTTCTGTAAATTTAGGACGCCAATTATTCGTTGATGATTTTTTAATTGCAGAAACAGATATGGAGCGTGTTTCCCATAAGGCTATGTTCTATGAGAATAATCCGGTACTTGCTCCGGATAAGGAGTGGGAATACACTTTTGAACGTGCTCCTTATGCTGCTCCTTTCAGTGATGGAATATGGTATGATGAAAGCGAACAAAAATTTAAAATGTGGTATTTGGCTGGTGCCGGATCTATGCACAAACATCGTCAAAGCTTTTATACTTGTTATGCAGAGTCAAAAGATGGGAAGCATTGGGAAAAAGTGAATATGGATATAGTGCCGGGTACGAATATTGTAGATACTTGTGATCGGGATGCGGCTACAGTTTGGCTCGATAAAATGTGTCCAGAACCAGAAAAACGTTTCAAACTCTTCAATGTGGAAAAACATAGTGGAGGATGGAAAATAATTTTAAAATATTCAAAAGATGGTATTCATTGGTCGGAAGGAGTTGCGCAATCAGGACCGGTGGGGGATCGTACCACTGCTTTCTATAATCCGTTTACTCAAAAATGGGCTATTAGTCTACGGCAGGGGAGTAAAGCAGACGGACGCTCTAGAGGCTATTTGGAAAATGAAGATCCAGAGATGGCAGTTAGCGTGGCGCATTCATTGGCTAAAGGAATAAAGGATAAAAATATAGTTTTGTGGTTTACTCCTTCCGATAAGGAACTGCCACATCCTGAATTTCCTGATGTGCGTCCAGCCATTTATAATTTTGATGCTATGCCTTATGAAAGTGTTATGCTAGGGTTCTATGCTATGTGGAAAGGACCAGAGAATGATCTCTGTGGTAAGTTAGGTATTCAGAAAAGAAATGAAATAGGGATGGGATATAGTCGGGATGGTTTTCATTTTTATCGTCCCAGTTATGAACCTGTTATGGGAGTAAATGAAACGGAAGGGGCATGGAATTGGGGAAATATGCAGTCTGTTATTGGCGTACCTCTCATTGTTGGTGATTCTTTGTATTTGTATTCTAGTGGAAGAATGAAGAATAAAGTGATGTGGGATGGATTTACTTCTACTGGGTTGGCAACTTTACGTCGTGATGGGTTCGTTTCCATGCATACAGACACAGAAGGGGTACTTGTTACCGAGAAAATAAAGTTTGATGGTAATCATTTTTTTGTGAATGCACAAGCAAAGGATTTGCAGGTGGAGATAATGGATGAAAATGGTAATGTGATTACGGGATTTTCCAGAGAGGATTGTAAGGAAATGAATGATTTGAACAGTACTAAACAATTGGTAACTTGGAAATCAGGTAAAAAACTTGCTGCTCTTTCAGGCAAGATAGTTAAAGTGAAGTTTTATGTTACTTGTGGCGATTTATATGCTTTTTGGATTTCTCCATGGGACACAGGAGAAAGTAGGGGATATACAGGTGGTGGTGGTCCGGGACTCAATCCTTGTGGAATCGATATTAAATAACTGATATGTGTAAAACATAGTTGTGTTACATCGTGTATTTTGTTGGTGGCTGCTTCATGAGAATGAAGCAGTCATTTTTTGTATTACAGATAAATTTTGCTTGGTTGAGCTAAGTCAATATTTAAGTATGAGGAAAATGTAGACATAAAAAAAGGAGCAACGCCTTGCTCCAACCTTTGTTAACCTTAAATCTAATACTATGAAAAACACCTTGCAAAGGTACGTGTTTTAGTGGATTTTGCAAATAAAACAACTAAAAAAATATGTTTTCTAACACGTTTTAATACTTTTGTCCTATTTGTTAAGGATGAGGACTTTTTTTATTTACTTGTATTTTGTCTTTTTTACATATAAAACCGTATATTTGTTGCCACTTTTGCAAAAGGATAAAAACGAATGGTTTCAGTAGATAATTTGAAAGTAGAGTTTGGAGTAACGCCTCTGTTTGAGGATGTGTCATACGTTATCAATAAGAGAGATCGTATTGCGCTGGTCGGGAAGAATGGGGCCGGTAAGTCTACTATGCTTAAGATATTGGCAGGAATACAGGCGCCTACTTCAGGTAGTGTTTCTGTTCCGCGTGATGTGACGATAGGCTATCTGCCTCAAGTCATGATTCTGAGTGATAAACATACTGTGATGGAAGAGGCGGAGATGGCTTTTGAACATATCTTTGAGTTGCAGGCTAGTATTGAGAGAATGAATCAGGAGTTGGCGGATAGAACAGATTATGATTCAGAAAACTATCATAAACTGATTGAGAAATTCACCCATGACAATGAACGCTTTTTGATGATGGGAGGTACCAATTATACAGCTGAGATAGAACGTACATTGATGGGGTTGGGATTTAGCCGGGAGGATTTTAACCGTCCTACATCTGAGTTCAGTGGTGGATGGCGTATGCGTATAGAGTTGGCCAAGTTGCTGTTGCGACGGCCCGATGTGTTGCTGTTGGACGAGCCTACCAATCATCTGGATATAGAAAGCATTCAATGGTTGGAAAACTTTTTGAAGACAAGTGCGGGAGCCGTTGTATTGGTGAGCCACGACCGTGCATTTATTAATAATGTGACCAATCGTACGATTGAAATATCTTGCGGGCATATCTATGATTATAAAGTGGCTTACGATGAGTTTGTGGTATTGCGCAAAGAACGTCGTGAGCAGCAATTGCGTGCATACGAGAACCAGCAGAAGCAAATTCAGGATACAGAAGATTTCATAGAGCGTTTCCGTTATAAGGCTACCAAGGCTGTACAGGTGCAGAGCCGTATCAAGCAATTGGAAAAAATAGTTCCTATTGAAATTGATGATGAAGATAATTCAGCCTTGCGGTTGAAGTTTCCGCCTGCCATGCGTTCCGGCAATTATCCGGTCATTTGTGACGGGGTGAAGAAAGCATATGGCAGTCATATCGTTTTTCACGATGTGACTTTGACTATTAATCGAGGTGAGAAGGTAGCTTTTGTCGGAAAGAATGGGGAAGGTAAGTCCACTTTGGTGAAATGTATAATGGACGAAATCCCATACGAAGGTAAACTGACCATCGGGCACAACGTACAGATTGGTTATTTTGCTCAGAATCAGGCTCAGATGTTGGATGAAAATCTGAGTGTCTTTGATACGATTGATTATGTGGCAAAAGGGGATATTCGTTTGAAGATTCGTGATATTCTGGGAGCATTCATGTTTGGAGGTGAGGCTTCTGATAAAAAAGTAAAGGTACTGTCGGGTGGGGAGCGGAGTCGTCTTGCCATGATAAAACTTTTGTTAGAACCGGTGAATTTCCTTATTTTGGACGAACCTACCAACCATCTGGATATGCGCTCAAAGGATGTATTGAAAGAAGCTATCAAGGAATTTGATGGAACGGTGATTGTTGTTTCTCATGACCGTGAGTTCTTGGATGGACTGGTGACCAAAGTTTATGAATTCGGAGGTGGAGTAGTAAAAGAACACATTGGCGGCATTTATGATTTTTTACAGAAAAAGAAAATAGAGAGTCTGAATGAGTTGCAGCTTTCGGCTTCTCCTACTGTGTCTGCCACTAAAAAGGAAGAACCCGAAACAGTTAGTGAGAACAAATTATCTTATGAGGCGCAAAAGGAATTGAATAAGAAAATTCGCAAATTGGAGAAACGAATTGCGGATTGTGAACAGAAAATAGAAAAGCTGGAAACTGAGATTGGCGAGGTGGAAGCTGATATGGCTACTCCCGAAGGTGCATCGGATATGGCTTTGTATGAAAAGCATCAGAAACTGAAAAAGGACTTGGATCAGACGGTAGAAGAATGGGAGACCGTTTCTATGGAATTAGAAGAGATGCAGGGAAGTTAAAGTATGTATCATATATATAGAACAAATGAAAGCAAAACATTATTTACCAATGGCTGTATTGGCTCTGGCAGTAGCTGCCGGATGCGACAGTAAAAAGGAAGCCGTCATGACTTCGGGTATAGACTTGACAAATTTGGACACTACGGCTGTTCAAGGAGCTGATTTTTATCAGTATGCTTGTGGCGGATGGATGAAGAAACACCCTCTGACCAATGAATATTCCCGTTTTGGCTCATTCGATATGCTTGCTGAAAATAATCGGGAACAACTGAAAGGATTGATTGTGGAAATTGCTTCCGGGCAGAATGCGCAAGGTACAATAGGTCAGAAAATAGGGGATATCTATAATTTGGCTATGGATAGTGTGAAACTGAATGCGGATGGAGTAACTCCTATTCAAGCTGATTTGGAAAAGATTGCTTCAGTGAAGGATAAATCGGAAATAGTTCCTTTGATGGCGGAACTGGCTCATAGCGGTGTATTCCCTTATTTCAGTTTCTATGTGGGTGCCGATATCATGGACAGCAAGAGCAATTTGTTTCAATTGTATCAAGGGGGTATCAGTCTGGGTGAAAAAGAATATTATCTGGACAATGATGATGTGACTGTCAATATCCGTAATAAGTATAAGGAACATATTGTAAAGATGTTCCAATTGGCTGGTTTTGATGAGGCTGCCGCTAAAAAGAAAATGGAGGCTGTAATGGATATCGAAACCCGTATTGCAAAAGCTTCTTTCAGTGCGGTGGAACAGCGTAACCCTGCGGCCAATTATCATAAAATGTCTTTGGATGAATTAAAGAAAGAGATTCTGGGCATTGACTGGGATGCTTTCTTGAATGGTATAGGCGTGAAAGGGGTGACTGAACTGAGTGTTTCTCAAGTGGAGCCGATTAAAGAGGTTGAGAAAATTATCAATAGCTTGCCGGTTGAAAATCAGATCGCTTATATGCAATGGAGTCTGATAGACAGGGCTGCCGGTTACTTGAGTGATGATTTGGTGGCACAAAATTTTGATTTTTATGGAAAAACACTATCCGGCAAACAGGCTAACCAACCTCGTTGGAAGCGTGCTGTAAGTACTGTAAATGGAGTACTGGGTGAAGCGGTAGGTCAGATGTATGTGGAGAAATATTTTCCGGCAGCCGCAAAAGAACGTATGGTGCAGTTGGTAAAGAATCTGCAGACCGCATTGGGAGAACGTATTCGGAATTTGGAATGGATGGGTGACAGCACAAAGATTAAAGCTATTGAGAAGTTGAATTCTTTTTATGTAAAGGTAGGCTATCCTGATAAGTGGAGGGATTATACCGGTTTGAATATTGAAAAAGATTCTTATTGGGCCAATGTGAAGCGTGCTACAGAATTCGAACTGGATTATATGTTATCCAAGGCAGGAAAGCCGGTTGACAGAGATGAATGGGGAATGACTCCGCAGACTGTCAATGCATATTATAATCCGACCACGAATGAGATTTGTTTTCCGGCGGGTATTCTTCAATATCCGTTTTTTGATATGAATGCTGATGATGCATTTAATTATGGAGCTATTGGCGTGGTTATCGGTCATGAAATGACTCATGGATTCGATGATCAGGGACGTCAGTTTGATAAGGATGGTAATTTGAAAGATTGGTGGACAGCCGAAGATGCCAAACGTTTTGAAGAACGTGCTCAGGTAATGGTGAATTTCTTTGATAGCATCCAGGTTTTGCCGGGACTCAATGCCAACGGTTCTTTGACTTTAGGTGAGAATATAGCCGATCATGGTGGTTTGCAGGTTTCTTTCCAAGCGTTCAAGAATGCGACAAAAGATGCTCCCCTGCCGGTAAAAGACGGATTTACTCCGGAACAGCGCTTCTTCTTGTCATACGCCGGAGTGTGGGCTGGCAATATCCGCGACGAGCAGATTCGTTTGCAAACCAAGTCTGATCCACATTCATTGGGCAGATGGCGTGTGAACGGAGCACTCCCTCAAATAGGTGCATGGTATGATGCTTTTGGCATTAAAGAGGGGGATCCTATGTATTTGGCTCCTGAAAAACGTGTCTCTATTTGGTAAGCTTTGTATGTAAAAGATAATAAGAAAGCATGGTAATTGCTGAGAATTCGGCATTTACCATGCTTTCTTTTTGGAATTTACATGATAAACACCTATTTTTGTGCCCGATGAAACGGAGACGATACATAGCATGGGTATTGATGTTGGTCAGCATTATCATGTTGACAGCATCTGTTCTGCCTCATCATCATCACCGGGAAATTCTTTGTTTGCAGCATGATATGACTTTGTGCGGCTGTCAATGTTCCGTGCAGCATCAGCAGCATAATAATAGTTCTGATGAGAATCATACATGTAATGCCGGATGTGTGACCAAGTTTAAAAGTGTAACTCCGGATCGGGCCCAAGACAGTGTTTCTCCTGATTATTCGTTTTGTTTGCTGTTATATACGGTGACGGATGTATTGGCGCTTTCATTGCGGTTGACAGAACACAACACATTACCTTATAATTACTATTTAGAAAAACTGCATTCTACGTGTCTTCCCCACGTAAAGGGGTTGCGTGCTCCTCCTTGCGATGTTCTTGCTTAACAGATAGAAAGTTTATCTTTTTATCCGCAACTTTGTTGCATTTTCTTTACACTAATTTTGCATTTAATAAAAAGTAAGAACAAATAATATCATCATGAAGAAACTTATCTTTATGGGAGTCTTAGGCTTGTTCCTCTTAGGCTCTTGCAACAGTAAATCGGGCCATGATCACGAAGGACACGATCATGGAACGGAGGAAGCACATAATCACGACCACGAAGGGCATGACCATAATCACGAAGGGCATGACCATGAAAAAGAAAACCACGACCATGAGAATGAAGGTCACGAAGGGCATAATCATGAAGCGGAAGCTTCTGCAGCCGGACATTCCGATGAGATAATTCTGGCTCCAGAAAAAGCGAAAGCAGCCGGGGTAGAATCGGAAATAATCCGGCCTGAATCATTCCGTCAGGTGATAACGACCAGCGGTCAGGTGCAGGCAGCACAAGGCGATGAAAGCGTAGTAGTCGCCAATGTAGCCGGTGTGGTTTCTTTCCGCCATCCGGTAACGGACGGTATGAGTGTGAGCAAGGGGGCTCCCATTCTGAATATCTCTGCTGAGAATATGCCGGACGGAGACCCTGTAAAACGTACCCGTATCGCATATGAAACCGCCAAAAAAGAATATGAACGTGCCGCCAAGTTGGTAAAAAGTCAGATAATATCGCAGAAAGATTTCAATGCCATTAAGGAGAGTTATGAAAATGCATTATTGGCATACGAGGCTATTTCAAAGAACCAGACCAAGTTGAAAGGGCGTCTGCTTTCTTATGGTAAAGCATCCGGTGGTACTTCTTTTTATGTGCCTGTAACTTTCGAATTTGATAATCGGGGAGATGTGATTCCCGGTTCGTATGTGGAGGTGTATCTGCTCTCGTCGGAAATGCCCGATGTGCTGGCCTTGCCTGTTACGGCACTGACCGAAGAACAAGGTTTGTACTTTGTTTATCTGCAACTGGATGAGGAAGGATATAAGAAACAGGAGGTAACTTTGGGAGCGAGCAACGGAAAGAAAGTGCAGATTCTGACCGGTTTGAAAGCCGGTGACCGTGTGGTAACAAAGGGAGCTTATCAGGTGAAATTAGCGTCGGCCAGCAATGCGATTCCGGCTCATAGTCATGAACATTAATCAGCCGTCCTATGCTAAATAAGATTATACATTTTTCCCTTCAGAACCGTATATTGGTTCTGGTGGCGTCGGTTTTGCTGCTTATCGGCGGTACTTACACGGCTTTTCATACGGAAGTCGATGTGTTCCCCGATTTGAATGCGCCGACTGTAGTGATTATGACCGAAGCGAATGGTATGGCCGCCGAAGAGGTGGAACAATTGGTAACCTTTCCTGTAGAAACTGCCGTGAACGGTGCGACCCATGTGCGCCGGGTGCGTTCATCTTCCACCAATGGCTTTTCCGTTGTGTGGGTGGAATTTGAATGGGATACCGATATCTATCTGGCCCGTCAGATTGTCAGTGAGAAATTGTCCTTGGTCAGCGAGGAGCTGCCCGAGAATGTAGGTAAACCTACCATGGGACCTCAGTCTTCTATTTTAGGTGAGTTGCTGATTATCGGTCTGACTTCGGATACTACTTCCATGCTCGATCTCCGTACACTGGCAGACTGGACTATCCGTCCGCGCCTGCTCTCTACGGGAGGTGTGGCACAGGTTGCCGTGCTGGGAGGTGATATCAAGGAATATCAGGTGTTGCTTGACCCTGCCCGCATGAAACATTACAATGTTACGTTGGCAGAGGTGATGAACGTTACCCGTAACATGAATCAGAATGCCAATGGCGGAGTGATTTATGAATATGGAAACGAATATATTGTTCGCGGGGTGCTTTCCAGTCATGATGTGGATCAGTTGTCACGTTCCGTCATCAAGACGGTGGAAGGGGTGCCCGTTACATTGGAGGATATTGCCGATGTGAAGATTGGTTCGCAGGAACCCAAACTGGGTACTGCTTCGGAAAGAGGAAAACCTGCCGTACTGCTGACCGTTACCAAACAACCCAAGACTGGGACTATTGAACTGACAGAGCAGTTGGAAGCCGCATTGAAGGATTTGCAGAAGAATCTTCCGGCTGATGTACACGTTTCTACAGATATTTTCCGTCAGAGCCGTTTTATTGAAAGCTCTATCGGTAATGTGAAGGATTCGTTGTATGAAGGTGCTGTTTTTGTGGTGATTGTTCTCTTCCTGTTCCTTGCCAATGTACGTACCACGGTTATTTCATTGGTAACCCTTCCGTTGTCATTGATTGTTTCTATATTGACTCTTCACTATATGGGACTCACCATCAATACCATGAGTTTGGGTGGTATGGCCATTGCCATTGGTTCGTTGGTGGATGATGCCATTGTGGATGTGGAAAATGTATGGAAGCACTTGCGTGAGAATCGCTTGTTGCCCGAAGAGGAACGTAAGAGCGTGATTGAAGTCGTGTTCAATGCTTCGAAGGAAGTGCGTATGCCTATCTTGAACTCTACCTTGATTATTGTAGTCAGCTTTGTTCCTTTGTTTTTCCTGACAGGAATGGAAGGGCGTATGCTGGTTCCGTTGGGCATTGCCTTTATTGTGGCGTTGTTTGCTTCTACGGTAGTGGCTTTGACACTGACTCCGGTACTGTGCAGCTATCTGTTAGGTAATAATAAAGGCAAAGGATTGCCCAAAGAGGCATTTGTGGCCGTATGGATGAAAAAGCATTACCGCAATGCCTTGTTATGGTCCTTGAATCATAAATCCGCAGTATTGGGTTTTACGGGTGGACTGTTTGCGGTGGCATTGGTTATGTTTTTTACATTAGGACGCAGTTTCCTGCCATCTTTCAATGAAGGTTCGTTCACCATTAATATCAGTTCATTGCCGGGAATTTCTTTGGCAGAATCGGATAAAATGGGACACCGTGCAGAAGAGTTGCTGATGTCTATTCCCGAAATACAGACTGTAGCCCGTAAAACGGGACGTGCCGAACTGGATGAGCATGCATTAGGGGTTAACGTGAGTGAAATTGAGGCCCCGTTTGAATTGAAAGACCGTTCCCGCCAGGAACTGGTAGCCGATGTGCGTGCCAAGTTATCTACCATTACCGGTGCGAATATCGAAATAGGCCAACCTATCAGCCATCGTATCGATGCCATGCTTTCGGGTACCAAGGCCAACATTGCCATCAAACTGTTTGGTAATGATTTGAACAAGATGTTTGCCATCGGTAATCAGATAAAGGATGCCATCAGCAGTGTGGAGGGTATTGCCGACTTGAATGTGGAACAACAAATCGAACGTCCGCAGCTCAAGATTGTTCCCAAACGCGAGATGCTTGCCAAATTCGGTATTTCTTTACCGGAGTTTGCCGAGTTTGTATCAGTGAACATGGCGGGTGAAGTCGTTTCACAGGTATATGAAGAAGGCAAAGCGTTTAATCTTATTGTCCGTACCAAGGATGAGGTGCGTGATGAGATGGAGAAGGTGCGCAACCTGATGATTGATACCGGTGACGGTCAGAAAATCCCTGTCAACTATGTAGCCGATGTGGTTTCTGCCATGGGACCGAATACCATCAGCCGTGAGAACGTGAAGCGTAAGATTGTGATTTCGGCCAATACCAGCGGTCGTGATTTGCGCAGCGTGGTGAATGATATACAGGAACGGATTGATGCGCAAATCAAGCTTCCCGAAGGATATCATGTGGAATATGGCGGTCAGTTTGAAAGCGAGCAGGCGGCCAGCCGTACGCTGATGCTCACTTCGTTTATGAGTATCGTGGTTATCTTCCTGTTGCTTTATACCCAGTTTAAGAATGCAGCCCAAAGTGGAGTCATTTTGTTGAATTTGCCTTTGGCGTTGATTGGTGGGGTATTTGCATTGATGATAACAACGGGTGAGATAAGCATTCCGGCTATTATCGGCTTTATCTCGTTGTTTGGCATTGCTACCCGTAATGGTATGTTGTTGATAAGTCATTACAATATGTTGCGCGAAGAAGGTATGGATTTGAAAGAAAGCATTCTTCACGGTTCGTTAGACCGTTTGAACCCTATCCTGATGACTGCGTTGTCTTCCGCGCTGGCTTTGATACCTTTGGCATTCCGTGGCGATTTGCCGGGTAATGAAATACAAAGCCCGATGGCGAAAGTTATTCTTGGAGGTCTTTTGACATCGACTTTCCTGAACGCTTTCATTATTCCGATTGTTTATGAACTGATGAACCGAAAGAAGAAATAATAGAAATAATATGAAACGAATCTTAGTTATAATAGCCCTCTGCTCTCCCTTGCTGATGCAGGCCCAGAGTATTGAGCACATTTTGAAAAGCATCGAGCAGAACAATAAAGAGCTCAAGGCACAGAAACATGCCGCCGATGCGACCAAGATGGAAAACCGGACAAACAACAACTTGCCTGATCCTACGGTGAGCTACAGCTCTTTTTACAGTAATGGTGTCGAAGGTGGTCACGGTACGGAATTCGTTGCTTCGCAAGGTTTTGATTTTCCTACTCAGTATATTGCCCGCAACCGGCAGGCTACTTTGCAGAACGAAGCGGTGGACAAGCAACAACAGGCTGCCTGCCGGGATATTCTGCTGAATGCGAAGAATCTCTGTCTGGACCTTATTCTGTTGAATCAGGAAAAGACATTGATGGATATCCGTATGAAAAATGCAGATGAATTACAGGCACTTTATGAAAAACGTCTGACTACCGGTGATGCGAATATACTGGAAGTCAACAAAATCAAGATGGAGCGTATGAATGTGCAGACGGAAGTTGCCCAAAACAGCGCAGCTCACCGCACTGCCTTGCAGTCTCTGCTTGCCATGAACGGTAACATGCCTTTGGAGTTTGCTGAAACCACGTATCCTGCCATACAGGAAATCAATGATTACAATGTTATGAGGGATGAAGTGATGGCGTCAGACCTTGACTTGCAGGCCGCCGCCGCCATTGCCCGTGCCGCCGAGAAGCAGGTTTCGGTAGACCGCCAAGGATGGTTGCCGAAGCTGGAAGCCGGCTTTCGCCGTAACACGGATGATGCGGTTTCGATGAATGGTTTTGTGGTAGGGGGCTCCTTGCCTTTGTTTCAGAATCGTAAAAAGGTAAAGATAGCCAAGGCACAGGCTATCAGCGCTCAGCTTATGCAAGAAAGTGCTAAAGACCGGGTCGAGGCTTCCCTGATGTCTCTTTTCAATGAGATGCAGCAGTTGAAGGATGCCATGAATGCGTATGATGTCCCTTTGATGTACCGTTCGCTGGATTTATTGAAGCAGGCATTGACCGAAGGACAAATTTCATTGATTGAATATTTTGTGGAAACGGAAAGTATTTATAAGAATCTTCAGGCGTATATGCAGATTGAGAACCAATACCAGAAGGTGATGGCGAATATCTATAAGAACAACCTGTAGGATGTTAATATCCGCTGAGATATAGTAGTGTAGGGGGGATGTTATAGTTGACATCGCCCCTAAAACTTATCTTGTCGGTTCAGTAAGTAAAATATAAAAAAATGAATAGGAAATGAATTTAGAAGAGGTATTGAACTTCCGCCGGTCTGTGCGGAGGTATGATAAAAATAAACCGATAGACTCGGAAAAGGTGAAACATTGTCTTGGACTGGCTACGCTGGCTCCCAATAGTTCCAATATGCAATTGTGGGAATTTTATCAAATAACGAATCCCGGACTGATGGCGAAAGTTTCAGAAGCTTGTTTAGGGCAGTCGGCTGCTTCTACGGCTTCGGAAATTGTTGTTTTTGTTACTCGTCAGGATTTGTATAAAAAGCGTGCTAAATTTGTGCTTGACTTTGAAGAAGGAAATATCAGGCGCAATAGTCCGAAAGAGCGTCAGGAAAAACGTATTAGGGACAGGAAGCTGTATTATGGTAAACTGATGCCTTTCATTTATGCAAGGTTTTTCGGGCTTCTAGGGCTTTTCAGGGTGATATTGGCGAGAACCATCAGCCTGTTCCGCCCTATGATGCTGGAAGTTTCGGAATGCGATATGCGTGTGACGGTAAATAAATCCTGTGCCCTTGCTGCCCAAACCTTTATGATTGCCATGGCAAACGAAGGCTATGACACTTGTCCGCTGGAAGGTTTTGACAGCAGGCGGATGAAGAAACTATTGAAGCTGCCCCATGGGGCAGGCATCAATATGGTTATACCTTGCGGCATACGGGATGGGAACAAAGGCATTTGGGGAGAACGGGGCAGGGTTCCTTTCGATGAAATCTATCATAGGATATAAGAGACAGGGTATTCCTGGCGGGTGATGAAGGTGTATTCCCTTAGATATTCCATCAGCATGCCGAATCGCTCTTCCTGAGTGTGCTTGGAAGAAGACGTCTTGAAACCGTATGTGGGGTCTGCGTGTTCCAGTTCCTTTTCACCCTTTCTGTATACTTCTTTGACAAAATGGCGTGTCGGATTGAATTTGACACTGTCGAAGTGCTTTGGCCGGAAATTATAAGAATGCCGGTTACATCCTTTTTTTGATTCTCGATAAAATCCGGAAACGGTTGTTGTTCGGACGGCATAAAAAATGTGCCTGAAGAATTGGGCTGCCTTTTATGACAGAGTGACTTCCGGCACATTTTTTCTTGTTTATTCCTGTTTATTTCTTTTTCTTCTTAGCTTCTTTCGCCCATTCTTTAGCTCCCTGCTCTTTCAGTTTCGCGGTGAAAGCCTTTGCTTTTTCCATGCTTGCGTTTTCGTCTTCGGGTGAAGCGTATGCATGTTTGTAACCTTTGGTCACGTTCCATTCACCTCGTGTGAAGTCCGGGAAGGCTACTGCCGCACAGCCGTTATCCATAGAGATAGCTCCCAGTTCGGCCAAACAGCACCATTCGGCCAGGTCATATACATCCATGTCCAAAGGCAGTCCGTTTTGCAGGCAATATACCAGACGGCTGTCCATGATGAAGTCCATACCGCCATGGCCGCCGACTTCTTTTGCCATTTCACCATATTTCTTTAAAATAGGATGCTGGTATTTCTCAACAAGTGCTTCCATTTCTGCCTGGGGTAAGAATCCGTGAGAGTTCAAATCGTCTACTTTGGGTTGCACACCCGATGCGGTCAGTTGTGCTGCATCCAAAGCATATCCTTCAACGGGATATTTATTGGCAAACCCTTTGCTTCCTGTCAGTTGGTACAGGCGGTTGTAAGGTTGGGGAGTCATTACATTATGTTGGATTTCAATAACTTTTCCATTTGCTGTGCGAAGTAGGGTGGTGGTATGGTCTCCGTTACGGAATTCTTTACATTCTTCGCCGGTTCTCTTCTCCACTAAATCTTTACCAACAACAGATTTGGTGTCCATAGCTACTAAAGTGGTTATACGGTCACCACGATGGATATCCAATGCTTGTGCTACAGGACCCAGGCCGTGAGTGGCATATACATCACCCCGGTGTTTCATGTTATAATCCAAACGCCATCCCAGTTTGTCTTCTTTGCCGTTTTTCCAATAATGATCCCAAAACGGGCTTAAATTGTGAATGTAGGCTCCTTGGGCACGGATTACTTCGCCAAATACACCTTGTTGTGCCATATTCAGTGTATTCATTTCAAACCAGTCATAGCAACAGTTCTCAAGAATCATGCAATGCTTGCGGAATTTGTGTACCGGGAATATAAGTGAAGCGCTCTACGGCTCCGGGGCCTCGCATTCCCAATCCGACAAATCCTACGCGGACTACCTCCATTTTAGGGGTGGTTAAGCCTAATACGCTTTTCTGGCCGGCCGGACGTTCAGGAGTATCAATCACAATGGTTCCTTTGTCCCATGTCCAGGAATCTCCTGAACTTACGGTTTGTGCTGTCGTGGTTTGTGGTAAACACATGCATAGGGTTGTACCCATACATAAGCTTATCATCAATGATTTAAAGGTTCTCATACTTTTTGAATTTAAAGATTAAAATTAATAATAAGAGTTATTTGTATTTCAAGGGAGTATAGCAATCGACATGCTTTTCTGGTTCATTAGAAAAGGCTGCCTTCTGTTTTACGTTCTCCATTGTATCTATTTAATTTTAATGGGCATTTCCGTGATAAAGAAATACCATTTTTATATAGTTTCATCCTCTAACGTTGCTTGGGTAAAGCACAAAAGAGCGTTCTATTTGTTCTTACATTAGAAATAAGAATCTTTTTATTTCGTGGTCAAAGATAGTCATTCCTTTTAAATTACATGCATGAATTTCCTATCTTTCTTATGTGTAATTGCAAAATAAAATAAGGCTTGTCAATAAGTAGTAGGAAGGCAGAGGGTTAAAAAAAGGGCCTGATGTATTAACATCTGGGTTGTTGCCGATTTCTTACATAAAATAGGATGGCTTTGGAAAGTTTGGATGATATTTAGTGAACAATGTTTTAATACAAATAGCAGATTATTTGATCAATTATTTTATATGAGAATGAATTGATTTACAGTTGTTTGTCTTCTTTTACTGAATTTGAGTAAAAGAAATACCTAAATTAGTAAGGAACTTTATTGACTTGTTCTTATGTTTGTGGTGTTAATTTTAATTTAAGATAATGTAAATTATGAAAAATGCCAAAACGTTAATTAAAAGTCAATGCAGGAATACGCATCAAGCCTTGATGTGCTTTCTTTGCTTCTTTTTCTTTTTTGCAGGAATGCATCAAGTGGTACATGCTGTTCCAGATGTTGCAATGAAGATAGATCAGGATGTGCACATTACTGGTATCGTACAAGATACCAATAAAGAGCCTATGATTGGAGTATCGGTAATGGTGAAAGGTACTACGAATGGAACGGTCACCGATATTGATGGAAACTATAGCTTGTCGGTGCAGGGATCTAAAAGTGTATTAGTATTCTCATTTGTAGGATATGTAACCAAGGAAGTGACTGTTGGAAGTCAGAAAACGATCAATGTAACTTTGGCTGAGGATTCTAAAATGATAGATGAAGTAGTGGTGATTGGTTTCCAGTCACAGAAAAAAGGGAATTTGACCGCTGCAGTAGCTTCTGTCAGTGCAGAGACACTGGAAGACAGACCGGTTGCTAATATAGGACAAGCTTTGCAAGGCATGGTTCCTGGCTTGAACATCAGTATTGAAGGCGGTGACCCTAACAAAGTTCCGAATTTAAATATTCGTGGTGCCACGACATTCCGTCAGAGAGGTTCATCCAATGACGATAAAAACAAATTTGATGTAGTTTCCGGTTCTCCGCTGATCTTGATGGATGGTGTGGAAATTACTGCTGAAGACTTGAACCAGTTAAACCCGAATGATATAGATAATATGTCGTTTCTGAAAGATGCTTCCGCTTCGGCTATTTATGGTACCAGAGCTACTTTCGGTGTGATATTGGTTACCACCAAATCGGGAACCTACAAGCAGAAAGCGAAAATAGATTATTCTTATAATCTGGCTTTCGACCAGCCATACGAATTGCCCGATATTTTGGATTCTTATCATATTTACAAAGCTGGTGCGGATAAAAGATTGTGGACCGGTGAAATCACTGAATACACCCAGCATGACAAGGATATGATGGAAAATATGATGGCATATATCAAAGATCCCGTAAATAATAAACCTTATTATATGGAAGGTAGTGCCATCCAGTGGGTAGGCAATACGAATCCATATAAAGAATTAGTGAAAAACTGGACTCCTACCCAAAAGCACAATCTTTCTATCAGTGGTGGCGGTGACAAAATCAGTTATTACATTTCTTTGGGTATGCAAGACCAGAAAGGTATGTATAAAATCAGAACCGATGAATTGAAAAGATACAATACCATGCTTAGTGTGAACGCTAAAGTGAATGATTGGTTCACGGTGGCAGCCAAGGCTTCCTATAATGTATTTGATTATGAGGGACCGACCCAACAGACAGATGGAATGAATCTTTGGCAATATGCCAAAACCTATTATCCGGAAAACTTTATTTATCAGCCGGTGCTGACAGGAGCAGACGATCCGTTACCCAACTATGTGACAGAAAATCCGGTGAGTTATTTATATGCAGGTGGTCGTAGTGTTACTTCCAGAAGGAAAACAATTCTTTCTATCAGTCCGGAATTTACTATCTTGCCCAAGATATTGAAGATAAAGGCTGACTTGTCTTTCACTCCGACTAGTTATCAGAAAGAAAAGACTCATCCTAAACAAGCGCGTGTTAATAATTCATGGACTGCTCTTGAAACTCGTTGGGCTACCGAAAATAGCGGAGAGGTGGTACGCACTACTACAGACAGGTATGCCATCAACGTATATGCTGATTATAACCAGACCTTCAAAGAAAAGCATAATGTTTCTGTGCTTCTGGGTGTCAATCAGGAACAAGAAACTTATGCCGGTTCTACCCTTTATTTGACCAAAATGCTTGATCCATACATTCTGAATCCTGAATTGGTGGAAGACGTAACGGCAAACACTTCAAGCAATTATCATCATGAGGTAGCGTCAAGGGCGTTGTTTGGCCGTATCATGTATAATTATATGAGCAAATATCTGATAGAAGTGGATGCCCGTTACGATGGTAGTTCCAAGTTTCCCAAAAACTCTCGTTTCCAATTCTTTCCTACTGTTTCATTAGGATGGAGAGTTTCGGAAGAGAAATTTATGGACTGGACAAGAAGTTGGCTGGACAATTTCAAAATCAGAGCATCGTGGGGACGTTTGGGTAGCCAGCCTGATACGGAATATCCTTATCAGTCTGTTTTCGGAACCGAGCAGGGATACTTCTTGTTTGACGGAACACGTTATCCCACCGGTATCGTTACTCCTTCATTGATCAATCCTGAATTGACTTGGGAAAAATCAACGACCAAGAACCTTGGTTTTGATTTCACTTTCTTGCAGAACCGGTTGACGTTCTGTGCCGATATTTTCGAAAGAAAGGTGACTGACATTTTGATTCCGGGAGGAAAAGATTATCCGGCTTTGATTGGTGATGATAATCTACCTTTTGAAAATGCGGGAGTGCTGAAAACTACCGGCTTTGAACTTCAGGCAAAATGGTCAGATAAACTGTCAAACGGATTTGCTTATAGTGTGGGTGTTGCCCTTTCGGATGACAAGGCTGAAGTTTTAAGTTATCCTTCCAATCCTACCAATAAGATTGGTGACGGTGTATTGTACAAGGGATATACCGTAGGAGATATTTGGGGATATGAAACCGGAGGTATCCTTCAGGAAAGTGATTTTGACGGGGTAGGTCCCAACGGAAAACCTTTGTACCATGGAGCCTATTTCAAGGGTGGACAGCCCTATCCAGGATACGTTTGGTATCAAGATCTGGATCATGATGGTGTGATTACCAGTGGCTTGAGTACGGTGGATGATCCAGGAGACAAAAAGGTAATAGGTAATAATGCACCGCGTTATCGTTATAACATTACCGCCAACTTCCAGTACAAAGGATTTGACCTGGATTTGATGTTCCAAGGTGTAGGTAAAAGAGATTATTGGTTGAAGGATGTTTCCAGTTACTGGGGTGGAGGAGCCGGTTCATGGGAAACATACAATCAGTCATGGACGCCCGAAAGAACAGATGCCAAATTCCCCATGTATGGTTCCGGAATCGGCAGCTATGCTCAATCAGGCTATTTGCTTGATGCTTCCTATATCAAATTGAAACAGGTGATCTTGGGGTACACTTTCCCGAAAGCATTGATTGGCAAAGTAGGTTTGGAGAAGTTAAGACTGAATATAGCCGCTTATAACTTGTTTACTCTTTCGGATGTGCCCAAGTATTATGATTCGGACTATCTGTCTGACGCATATCCCCCTAAACGGACGTTTAGTGTAGGAATTCAAGTAGGTTTTTAACGTTTTAAATCAATAGAAGTTATGAAAAAATATTCAATTATAGCTTTATTCGTGGCTCTGGTAGTATCTCTGTCGTCTTGTAACGATGACTTTATGCAGCGGAACCCGATAGATGATATGGCCGATGGTACGTTCTTTACGAAAGAAGCCGATTTGCAGCTATATCTGGACGGAATTTATAGATATTATGTATATGGTCACGGTCACGGTGGAACTAACAGTACCACACATGATAAAGGTTTCTTGGCAGTGAAGGCAGGCAGCCAAATAATCTTTGGAGATGCTTTTAGTGACAATACTGTTTATGCAGGCGATATTGATGGTAAGTTGGGAGGTACTTATGACACTCCGAATTCGGCTTCCAAGAATTTTGACACACCCTGGCAGTGGGAAAAACTTCGTAAAGTAAACTATTTTCTGAATCATTACACAGAAGTAGGAGATCCTGAATCATTGAAAAAATATGCTGCCCAAGCTTATTTCTTCAAAGCATGGGATTACTATATCAAGCTGGTGGCTTTGGGCGAAGTGCCTTGGCTGGATAAAGAACTGGATACGGCTTCTCCCGAGTTATACGGTCCACGTATGCCCCGTACGGAACTGGTAGAAAATATCTTGAAATGTTTTGATTTTGCTGTTGAAAATCTGGAAGATAATGATAATTCTTGCGGATACATCAATCAGGATATGGCTTTGTTCCTGAAATCTCGCTTCTGTCTGTTCGAAGGCACTTTCCGGAAATATCATACAGAATTGAATTTGGGCTCTACTGCCAGTAAATTCTTGGAAATGAGTCGTGATGCAGCAAGGCTGATTATGAATAAGGACAGATATCATCTTTTCAAAAATGCGTCGGGAGATGCCTACTGGCAGTTGTTCGTACAGAAGGGAACACCTGAACTGGAGGGTAATGAGGAAACGATTCTTGCACGTGTATATGACGGTGTGAAGTTAGGACATGATAACCCGCGTTATTGGGGAATGAATAATCATACACGTTACTGTATGGGAGCTCCTGTATGTATGCTTGAAGAATATTTGTGTGAAGACGGACGCCCTATTTACATTGGAGGCAGTGAAGGTAATTATGAAGTAAACCCTTTGTTCAAAGGATATGACGGTATGTGGGAGGAACTGGACAATCGCGATCCTCGTTTGAAACAAACAGTTTGTAAACCAGGTGAATATGCTTCTATTTTTGATATGGACGACAATACCTATGGTTTGGAAGAAACCGGGGTGATCTATCCAATGATTACTTATGCTACCGGTGGTGGATCTCCGATGAAGCACTATAATTCTACAGTGACCGGTTATCGTTTTATCAAGCACTGGATGCCCGATTATGCAAACTGGGAAGCTAATCCCAAAGGGGTGCAGACAGCCCACATGTTCCGTTACGGGGAATTGTTGCTGATTTATGCGGAAGCTAGGGCTGAGTTGGGAGAAATCACCAATGAAGATTTGGATATTACGATCAATGCATTAAGAGAAAGAGCCGGATACGACTTTGCCAAATATCCCAATGCCCGACTGACTTTGTCCAACATTCCGGCTGATCCACGTCTGGATGCTATCTATGCGCAAAAACTGGATTATTCCGTATCTCCTATTCTTCGTGAAATAAGACGCGAACGTCGTGTGGAAACGATGATGGAAGGCATGCGTTATGAGGATTTGATGAGATGGAAAGCTGGTAAATTATTCACAGTTTCAGTGAGAGGAATGAAAATGACACCTGAAAAGATTGAATTGTACAGTAAGAACCGTAATGATGAAACGTATAAGGATTATCCGTACAAGGTGACGGTTCCTATAGGAGAAGTAGGTAATCAGGTGATTGTGGATGCAGAAGGATTCATTATTCCTTGGCCTACCTCTACCACTGTTATCAACGGCGTGCGTCCTTGGGATGACAAACGTTACTATTATCCGATACCTCTGAATGAAATGCTGATGAATCCGGAACTGAAGCAGAATCCGGGTTGGAAAGACATTAATAGATAACCTATAAATATAACGCAAGATTATGAAAAAAAATATATATTTCTTAGTAGGAATGTTTTCATTCGGAGCACTGTGTACGGGGTGCAGCGATGATGACAACACAGGCAAAGCGGTAAATATTACCGTGAATAATGCTACGAATATTGAAAGCGATATCTTCGGGATTGATGTGACGGAAGGACAGCCTCTGCAACTAAAACCGTTCATCATGCCTGAGAGTGCAAGAGAAAACGCTGTCAGTTACCACTTTGCAGGAGAACCCACTGGAGCGATTGAATTGAGTGAAAGCGGTTTGATTACTCCTAAATTAACTACACCTGCCGAAGGGGATATCCCGTTTCCATTGGGTACGGATACGATTATCGTCAGGGTGGACGACGGTTCGGGTACATACGTCAGATATCCGGTCCGGGTTATTAGTAATGTAGTTATTGTTTCAAGTATCACGATTCAGTCCGCTGGACAAAGTGTGGAAGTGGAGAATGGTAAGACATTCAATCTGGCTCAATATGTAGCAATCAATCCGAGTAATGCCACCGACAAGAGCGTGACCTATTCGTCGCAGGACGAAACAGTGGCTACAGTTGACCCGAACGGAGTAATAACGGTAATAGGAGAGGTTGGACAGGCTACAACTATTACGGTAACCGCAAATGATAGAGGCAAAATGTCAGCCACTTGTAGAGTGAAAGTAGCGGCTGAAGCTCCCATATATGTAGGTTTTCCTTTCTCTGATAATTGGAAATACTCAAGTAATATAGGTACGAAAGAAGGGGACATGAAGAATCTGTTTGATGATAAGAATTCAACTTTTTGGTGTCCCGATATCTTAACTCGTCCCATTTATGATCCGGTATGTTATCTGGATATTGACTTGGGGGAAGTGATCAAGTTCGGTCAATTGGGATACAGGCATCGTAGTTTGAATTATTCCCATCTGCAATGCCATAGCTTTAAACTAGAGGCAAAGAAAGAGGCGGGTGATGCTTGGAGCGACTTGGGAGTACAAGTCACAGCACCTTTGAAGGTAGATGATTACCAATTGTTCTCTGTTGAACCGATAGAGGCCAGATATATCCGCATAACCTTTATCAAAGGTCATTTAAGAGAAGGTCAGACTGATTGGAATTATTCAGAAGCAGGAAATGTTTCTGTTGGAGATTTGCAAGTATTCATTTATAACAGATAAATGATTTAAAACATAGAAGGGGAATCTTTGCAAAGATTCCCCTTCTATGTTTTATTTTTTACAATGCTATCTTTTCCTTACTTTTGTATTTATTATCAATTTCAACTTTTAACTCAATAAGCCAACATGAAAAGCAGATACTTATTATTCTTTCTTATCCTTATATACATAATTTCCCCATGCACCGCTACCGGAGACTATAAATTCCGGACAATGTCGCCTAGCGGTGGCTTTTATTATGATGGCATAAAGGCTATAGAGCAGGACAAGGAAGGTTTTATCTGGACGATGATGGATTATGAACTTTATCGCTTCGATGGGTATCATTACAAAAAATATTATCCCTATTTTGCCTCGATGGCGCCTACAAAAAGGTGGATATTCAATAATATGGCATCCGATTTATTAGGGTATCTTTATGTCAATACGAACAATGGCGTTTATCGTTATGACCGGAATTCGGATCAGTTTGAAAAAATCTATGATCCGGTAAGCCATATCAAGGTAGATAAGGCAAACAATGTATGGATCCGGATCAAAGAAAAATGGAGTATTCTGAATACACAGACCGGAGAATTGAATACTCCCAATTATGATGGGAAAGCAGCGGGTGGCGTCAATACCGCCTTTTGTATTTATAATAATGATCTGTATACATTTATAGGACAAAAAGTATATCGTTTCAATTACGCAAAGAATGAATTTGTCTTTTGTCTCACATTGCCCGACTCGGATGGAAATATTCGTTTTGCACAGGCATACATGGCTCAGCGGAAATTTCTGGTTGGTAAGTTTTAAAATTAGCTATCTTTGCTTACCTTTGTTTTATGAAACCCGAACGAC
>PPYF01016905.1_pt1 | contig 29385 bp, 27 predicted proteins | sample 1559871 | NCBI WGS metagenome assembly PPYF01 (sample SAMN08240021, study PRJNA423297) | Human gut metagenome, whole genome shotgun sequencing project.
TCAATATGGCAGGTCGGTGTGCCTCCTGCAGAGGCACAGGGGGTGGATTCTGCGAATAGCCTCTTTTATAAAAAAGTGAAGAGCAACATATCCCATGGATTCACATACAGCATTCTACTTTCCACCATCCGCCAGCAAAGACCGGGCTGTCAATAGTATGGAAATCAAAGATTTTATAATTCTATGGACTTACAGCCAATGACGACAAGCTATTGTCGTCATTTCCCCTCTCTCTCCAGAGAGAGAAACGTTTCGCATGATTTCCCGTATCCCAACATAGAGAATTCTACTATCCACCATCCGCCAGGTGGATGGAAGAGAATATTCCACTTTCTCCGGGCAATTCCGCAGAAACTGCATGGTCTCCGGCAGCAGGCTTGCTGTTTCCAAAAGGGTCTTTACCACCTTAGATAGTCTTTGCGCAATAAAAAATGCAGCCATCGCTGCATTTTTTATTGTTCTTCTCGTTATTTCTTCAGAGCTGCCTTAATCAGACCCATGAACAGTGGATGCGGTCTGGTTGGGCGGGACTTGAATTCCGGGTGTGCCTGGGTAGCTTCGAAGTAAGGATGATCCTTGAGTTCGATAATTTCTACCAGACGGTTGTCCGGGCTGGTGCCGGAGAATACGAGGCCCTTTTCTTCCAGTTTCGCACGGAAGTCATTATTTACTTCGTATCTGTGACGGTGACGTTCATAAATGATTTCGTTGTTGTCATAGAGGCTGCGGGCAATGGAACCTTCCAGCAGTTTGCATGGATAGGTGCCCAGACGCATGGTGCCGCCTTTTTCTGTAACATCTGCCTGATCGGCCATGAGGTCGATTACCGGGTACGGAGTATCCGGAACGAATTCGGTGGAGTTGGCATCCTTCATGCCGCATACATGTCTGGCAAATTCAATAACAGCACACTGCATGCCCAGGCACAGGCCCAGGAACGGTACTTTATGTTCACGGGCATAGCAGACAGTGGCAATCTTGCCTTCTACCCCACGGGAGCCGAAGCCGCCCGGAATGACAATGCCGGAAACGTCACCAAAGACTTCATCCAGGTTTACACCCGGTTTTTCCAGTTCTTCGGAGTCAATCCACTTAATCTTTACCTGTACACCGTTAGCGTATCCTGCATGGTGCAGAGATTCCACTACAGAGAGGTATGCATCGTGGAGGGCTACATACTTACCAACCAGGGCAATATTGATTTCCTTATCCGATGCATCGGTTTCCTTTATACGGTTAACCATAGCGGTCCATTCGTCCATATCGCAGTGACGGTCTTCCAGTCCCAGTTTTTCCAGAACAATGCGGTCCAGACCTTCTTCCTGGAGGAGGAGCGGCACTTCGTAAATGGTGCTGCAGGTTTCGTTGTTGATAACGGCTCTGGCATCTACGTCGCAGAACAGGGCAATCTTCTTCTTCATGTCATCGCTTACTGTCTTTTCTGTACGGCATACGATGATATCCGGCTGAATACCGATGGAACGAAGTTCCTTTACGCTGTGCTGTGTCGGCTTGGTCTTCAGTTCTCCAGCCGCATGGATATATGGAATCAGAGTTACGTGAATGTAGAGAACGTCGTTGCGGTTCGGAACATCCTTCTTAACCTGACGGATAGCTTCCAGGAATGGCAGAGATTCGATATCGCCTACGGTACCGCCGATTTCGGTGATAACAATATCCGCATTGTCATTGCGGCCTACACGGAGAACACGTTCCTTGATTTCATTGGTAATGTGCGGAATAACCTGAATGGTGGATCCCAGGTATTCGCCTTTTCTTTCCTTATTGATTACGGACTGGTATACCTTGCCGGTGGTTACGTTGGATGCCTTGGACAGGTTCACATCGATGAAACGTTCATAATGTCCCAGATCCAAATCGGTTTCAGCGCCGTCATCGGTAACAAAGACTTCACCGTGCTGGTAAGGACTCATTGTGCCCGGGTCAATATTGATGTATGGATCAAACTTCTGAATGGTTACCTTATATCCTCTGTTTTTCAGAAGACGGCCCAGGGATGCTGCGGTGATTCCTTTTCCCAGAGAAGAAACAACGCCGCCGGTTACGAAGATATATTTAGTCATGAATCCTCCTCATTACATATGTTCAGGTGCAGATACACCCAGAATACCAAGAGCATGAACAAGTACGTTCTGTACCGCTGTAATCAGTCCAAGACGGGCTACGGTCAGCTTTTCTTCCACGCCGAGAATACGGCACTTCTTGTAGAAGTGATGGAACAGGGTAGCCAGTTCGAATGCATAACGGGTTACACGCTGCGGAGCCTGTTCTCTGGCTGCCGATTCCAGCATGCCATGATAAGCTTCCAGCTTCTTGATAAGATCCATTTCACTTGGATCAGTCAGTACGGTGAAATCGGTATGTGCCCAGTCACCATAAACCACCTTGGCTTCCTGAGCCTGAGCGAACAGGCTGTGGATACGGGCATTGGCATACTGAATGTAATATACCGGGTTATCACTGGAGTGCTTCTTAGCCAGGTCGATATCAAATTCCATCTGGCTGTCCAGAGTACGGCTGCAGAAGAAATAACGGGTAGCATCTACGCCGACTTCATCCATAAGTTCTCTCATGGTGATAGCCGTACCGGTTCTCTTACTCATCTTAACCGGAACCCCGTCACGGAGCAGGGTAACCATCTGGAGAAGCAGAACCTGGAAATCATCCGGGTTGAATCCCTGGAGCTTAAGAGCAATCTTAAGACGGGCTATATATCCGTGGTGGTCAGCACCCCAGATATCGATAAGTTTCTTAGCCCCTCTCTTGAACTTATCCTTGTGATAAGCAATATCAGAGCAGAAATAGGTCGGAACGCCATTGGAACGGATAACTACACGGTCCTTGTCGTCCCCTTCCTTAGTGGTGGCCATCCACCATGCGCCATCCTTTTCATAGAGGGCTCCGGATTTCTTCATCGGTTCCAGTGCTTCGTGTACCTTGTCCGGATACAGGGATTTTTCGCTGTACCAGGTATCAAAGGTTACGCGCAGGTCGCCAAGATCCTTCTTGATGACATCCAGCTTTTCCTTCAGGGCAATAACCTTGAAAGCAGCCAGTCTGTCTTTTTCATCCATATCCAGATACTTGCGGCCATCCTTTTCCTTGATTGCCTTTGCCGTATCTACAATATCGAGACCATGATAGCCGTCTTCCGGAATTTCTGCATCCATCCCAAAGAGCTGGAGATAACGGGCATTTACGGATTCAGCCAGATGGTCGATCTGGTTGCCTGCATCGTTGATATAGTATTCCGTGGTAATGTTATAGCCGGCTGCACGGTACAGGTTGGCCAGTGCGGAACCCCATGCGGCGCCGCGGGCATGACCGATGTGAAGCGGGCCAGTCGGGTTAGCGGATACATATTCCAGATTAATCAGGCCATTTCCCTTGTTCGGAAGATTGCCATAATCCTTACCTGCTGCCAAAATCTGACGCAGTTCGCTGTATACCAGGTCATTGGTGAGGTAGAAATTGATGAATCCTGCCCCTGCGATTTCCATATGATCTACCAGGTCGGATTCAATATGTTTAACCAGTACTTCAGCAATCATTCTCGGAGCGCGATGTGCGGTTCTTGCCCACTGCATAGCAGCATTGGTGGAATAATCACCGAACTTCTTTTCCTTCGGTATTTCCAGACGCTGTACAGGAGCATATTCGCCTTCCGGCAATTCACCTGCTGCGATTGCGGCTTTTTGTGCTTCTTCAATGATTTGTTTCAGCTTTTCCCTGATTTCCATAAAAATCCGGATCCTCCCTTAGTTCTATACTAATTGTATTAAAATGATTAAACAGTCCTTTAACTGAAATATCGTAAGCTAACTTCAGCTGTCCCCGGCCTTCGTTCAGATTGACCAGCAATTCTCTGGTAGTCACCTCAATATTCAGTGTTCCCATAGGGGTCTCATAGGCAGATTGGGTGGTCTCTCCTCTTCGGTATTCCTGACGCTGAGAAACAGAACCCGTCCGTTCCAGAATGACCAGTTCCTCCGGGCAGGTAATCGTGGTAGTAACGCCCTCCATCCCCGCCTGGCCAGACTCCTCATACTGAATATACGGGACTCCCTCTCTGACTCCGACGATACCGGGTACCTGAAGGGAAATCTGTTCTTCCTTCCCCTCCTCATCCCGGGTCACCGTCTCTACACGGAGCAAGACATGTCTTATATTTTCTTTCATAAAAGCCTCTCTTCCGCGTAAAATCATACACTACATTATAACATATAAATATCGCTTATGGGAACGCAGATTCTCACCTTTTATCGAAGGAAATCGGGGTTGCCCCAGACATAAAAATCGATTGGCGTGGCGGAAATTGAGGTGTGAGAAAAAACAAAGACCCTGCAAACCCCTACGCTGTGATCCGTCGGTTCAGGACTATGTTTTGACGCCAGAAGGCAAAGCGGTTCCCAAGCACCCTTTCTAAAAGGAAAAACATCTGCCAATGACCTCGTTACTGTATATAAAAGCTTTCCACTTCCCTATACCCCAGAACCTGTTTTCCTCTCATCTTCCCAGAAGCCGGGCAATCCAGTTTTTCTTTTTTTCTTTGCCCTTCACAGCCGTTTTCTTATGCGCTTCCGGTCTTTTCTTCAGTTTCTTCCTGGCTCCCGGCGATGGGACAAAGGGTTTTGTGGCAAATCCGGACACCCTCATGACCGGTGGAACAGGCGGCGTATGACGGCGCCGTATACCAAACGAGTCCTGTGGCGAGGAATTATCCCTCCCTTCACCTCGTCCTTCCGGCGGGCTAAAGGGAACTGACCGGTAGTGATACGCCTTAGACGATGCATCAGGGGTGTTCGCCTCAGAAATGTACCGGGTTCTGTCAAAATCAAAACCTCGAAGCCGTTCCACCAGAATACGGGCCATCACCTGCGGTGAGAAATAGGAGAATGGAAGCCTGGGGCCCATTCGGGCAATAGAGGACAGGAAATCCGTCTTCACCGCCATTTCCGACATCCCCAGCTCTTTTCTCAGCTGATTCATAAGCAGAATAATTCCCTTCTGCGTGGGAAACAGCTCTTCATAGGTTACCAGGCGGTTGCGGTTTTCCATACCGGACATATCCAGCAGGAATACCAGGTACAGCATAGTAAGTGCTGTGTGGTTCTCATCCTGACGCACGTAGAAATTACCCATGGTGAAATACAGATTTCTGAGCCTTGTCCACTCTCCGCCCATAGTAAATATTTCTATCTTCTGCTGAAAGGCGCGGAGCAGTATACTTTTGGCCGAACAGGGTTCTCTGCGCGCCGCCAGGGTCCTCTGGGCTTCACCGATTTCCCCTTCCGTCAGTCCATAATTTCCCCGGGCATTCAGTATGTAGGCCATGTGGGAATTCATTTCCCTGCGGCCATCCATGGTCGCTATATACAGTTTGGGTACCGCATGAGCATAGTCCGTTTCCGGTATGTTTTCTATGACCCGCCGTACCAGCTGGGCATGCGAACCTTCCGGCGAATAGCCATAATGAGCCAGAAAATCAGCCAGTGCCTTATCCGGAAGCATATTCACCGTTTCCTGAGGCCGGGTATATCGTATCCATCCCTCTTCCAGAAGCAGTCGGATCCGCTGATTAGCATGCGGCCCCAGCACCTTTTCCTGATACGCAGGTGCCTTCGTATGTACCGGTTTTCCATCAAAATAATCCAGGATAAGAATATCCCGTACTGAAAGACCCATAATCATCCCTTCATCACTTCGGGCCAAAGCCCACAACCGAGCGCAATATCTCACTTTAAGTATAGCATCCTCTTTCGCTGCAGAAAATATGACCTTTTTTGCATCTACGTGTGATTTTTTTCTCGTGTCTGTTCGTCAGGTTACCAGTTAGTGCTATAATCTATAATCAAAGATATTATTTATGTATTTAAGTTAAGGAAGGATACCAAGGCTGTTACGGCCCGCCGTATAGAGGTATATTATGACACTTACCCAGTTGCGCTATATTATTGAAATTGTGCGCCGAGGTTCTATTTCCACGGCAGCCAAAGCTCTGTTCATCACCCAGCCCAGTCTGTCCAAATCCGTTACGGAACTGGAAAAGGAAATGGGCATCACCATATTCAGACGGACTAACCGAGGAGTTGTCCTTTCTGAAGAAGGCGTCAAATTCCTTTCCTATGCCCGTCAGGTTGTGGAGCAGGCCGACCTGCTGGAACACCGTTATAAGGACAGTTCCGCCATCCATCACACCTTCTCCATTTCCTCCCAGCACTACGCTATCGTCGTAGCGGCCTTCGTAGCGCTGGTAAAAGAAGAAAATGCACCGGAATATGACTACTATCTTCGAGAAGCCAAGACTTACGAAATCATCAATGACGTCCACCGCCAGAAGAGTAGTCTGGGTATCCTGTACGAAAGCTCGTTTAACCACGATGTGTTAAAGCGCATCCTTCACGACAACGATCTGGATTTTATTCCCCTGTTCACAGTAAAGCCCCACGTATTCCTCCGCCGGAACCATCCACTGGCTTCCCGGGACATCATTACCCTGGAAGACCTGGTACCCTATCCGCGTCTGGTGTATGACCAGGGCGAAGTCAACTCCTTCTATTTCACAGAAGAAGTGCACAGCACGGAAGAAAGCAGTAAGAACATCACGGTTACTGACCGCGGCACCATTTTCAACCTCATGGTGGGTCTGGATGGCTACACCATTTCCTCAGGGATTATGACCGATGACTTCAGTGGCAAGGAAATTGTCTCCATCCCTCTTAAGAGCGATGAACACATGACCCTTGGCGCCATTAAACCAAAAGGCATGGAGCTCACCCCTCTGGCAGAGCGTTTCCTTTACCACATGAAGAGCAAGTACCGCGCCGGAAACCATACTGACGCTGTCCCTTCCTCCCCTTTTGCCAGCGAATCCAAACCGGCTGAAGACATGGAGGAAACAGAAAAATCTCCTCTGGCAGGTGATGCCCAGTGAAAAGGATACTGACAATTCTTTTGCTCCTCATAGCCTGGGCCCTTCCTGCTCACGCATTCTTTGCTGACAGCAACAGCGACCGATTCCCGGTAATCCAGGAAGAAGAGCAGCAGACCACTTATCTGGATATGGATTCCATCAAAGAAGGAAAAGGCGTTCACGCCCTTACCTTCGCCATCCTCACTCAGGATAAGGCGGCAAACACCGGAATCTTCACCCAGATCACGGTTCACTACGCTCCCCTGACTCATCAGGCCGCCTATACCATAGACTCCCTTACCACGGTGGATGAAAAAGGAAAAACTATAAAAAAAGAAAAGATGAAAGGTGATGCCGCACAGGAACAGCCAGTGGTGGAAGATACCAATATGTATGATCTGGCACAGGCAGTGTATTTATATGTGATGGGGGTCACTTACTAATTTCGGAATTTCGGGCGGTCCGGGCGCAGATCTTGTTCCGCGGCAAAAAATTCTTCCTGAACGTACCATCGCGTACAGTCCAGAAAGAGATTTTTCACCACGTAACAACCTCTGCATCCCGGTCTGCCTCGAAATTGGAGAACCTGATCTATATCTGTTCCTTGCCAGAACAAAAGCCTGCCTCGAAATCATCGGTCGGTCCAGGCGCAAATCCTGTTTCGCGGCAAAAAATCCTTCCTGAACGTACCGTAAGGCCGCAAACTTCGTTTGCTGTCGGCAAGAATGGCTCTGCCATTCTCGAGTCGGTGTGAAGCTATCCTCTGAGGTTTGCCCGAATGCCCTTTATCAAGCTTTTTAGCAAACTGGAGCAACGACAAGGGCTTGTCGTTGCTGGCTGTAGGTCCATAGAATAAAGAAATCTTTGATTTCTGTGAAAAAGACAGCCTGGTCTGTTTTAAAGCTGGACAAAGTGGAAACCGTTTTATGATAACTTCAACGGATTTGCAGGCTTGCTGAGAAATGACAAGGGATTGTCATTTCTCAGCAAGCCTGCGGCTCGGGTCGGCAAAATCTTCTATCCGAAGATTTCGAGGAGGAAAAAGCGGAATGTTCTCTTTTGCAAAGGGCAAGCATGCACTTGCCAACATTTTTCAAGCTTTAAAGCAGACCTGCCCACCGCTTATAAAAAATTCTTACGAATTTCCGATGCCAGGGAATTGTGGGCAATGACGACAAGACCTTGTTGTCATTCCTGCCTCGAAATTATGGTAAAAAGGTGATACTGCGCCACTCCATCCACTTACTTCAATATGGTCGGTCCAGACACATAAGTAATCTCAGTCAATGAAAAAGAGCAGGACGTACGGTAATGCAGATTTACTTGCTCATCGTCAGTGTGCCCCTGACGGGTCACAGGGGATGGATTCTCCGAACAGGCATTTTGCAGGCCTTACATATTAAAGACAAAGGATAAAACAGCATAAAAAACAGCAGAGATTATCTCTGCTGTTTTTTTATTCCATCAGCTTACTTCGAATTGGTCGATCCGGCCCCATAAGCAGCCTCAGTCAATAAAAACAGAGCAGTAGGTATGCAATGCAGATTCGCTTGTCCATCCCCTCCCGCAAGCTTCCTCTTTTTTGGTACCTCTTACCTATCCTTCCCTCTGTTGCCTGGACAACAGTCAGGAAATCATATTTTCTGTATACTTTAGAAAAAAGAACTGATTCTTTTTAAGGAGGATACAGATTATGATTACTAAAGATATGACACTGGCTGATGTGGTAAAAGTTCATCCGAACACCATTGGATTTCTGAATGGGCTTCATCTGGATTACTGCTGCGGCGGGCATGACCCGATTGGACAGGCGGTAGCGGCCAGAGGACTGGATGTAGACAAATTTCTGAAGGACCTCAACGAAGCAGCCAGCCGTCCTGCGGCGATGAGCAATGTACAGGAAAACATAGAAGCATTCAAAGTTCTGAGTGTGGACAACATGCTGGATTCCCTGGAAGCCACACATCATGTGACAGAACGGCAGATGATGGCGGAAGCCGAACAACTGATGAACAAGATTCTCATTGTTCACTATCCACACCACAGTGAGCTGCTTACCCGGCTTCATCATCTGTATGGCATGCTCAAGATTGACCTGGAAGAACATTTTGCCAAAGAAGAACGGCTCGTATTCCCGCTTATGCATGAACATCCTCACCCGGATGCCGATACACTGGCCTATGTAAAGGAACTGATAGAAGAACACAGTGATGCAGGAGATATTATCAAAGAAATCGAAAGCCTCACAGACAACTTCACTCCGCCAGCCGATGCATGCCCGACGTTTGTCCGGACCTACACCGTTATGGAAGCGCTGTTCAATGACATCTTTATCCATATTTTCAAAGAAAACTCCATTGCTTTCCCTGAATATATGGAACAGGCATAAGCAGATTTCAGACATATGCACCAGGGGAGGACATTCTGCAGCCAGCCCTTTTTATAAATGCAGAAAATCAGATAACTAAGCGCACGTCGTACCATAAACAGAAAACAGGCTGTTATAAACATGATTTTTCATCTTTATAACAGCCTGTTGTCACATATTATATGGATATACTGGTCTTCCCGGATACAGACAACCCCTGTGCCTATTCAGCAGCAAGATGCCCGTAATGTTCCACATGTTCATGAGATTCGTGGTGTTCATCTTCCCCTTCTGCGAACTTGAAGAACTGTACATATGCTTCTATATATTCACGGCCTTCTTCCACACGGTTTACGTCAAAATCTTTAAGACTCATCACTTTCTGAAAACGTCTCTGCAGTTCCGGCCATTTGTCCGGTTCTACAAGGCCTTTCAGCGGTTCCAGGTTACCGAGAGCGATACTCTGGTCTGCCGCCTTTACCCGTTCATCTACCGGCCAGCCATGAGGCTTCACTCCGTCAAAGGCTACCCCTTCGCCTGCCCGGTGATCGCGCAAGAGGATCTCAAAGAAATACTGTTCTGCCAGATTCTTCGTATCTGCGTTGATATCCTTCACCTTCATGCTCATGCGGAATGCACGGGAGACTTCCGCTTCATACTTCGGCTGTACCCACTTGAGCGCATAGTTCACATTTCCTGAATCCATGGCCTTAATAGCATCTTTTACCGCCGGACCATCCATAGTATCACAATGAGCATCCGCTGTCACAGGTGCCAGTAAAAACATACCTGCTGCCACAAGTCCAAGAATCAGTCCTCTTACTCCATATTTTTTCATTGTTTTATTCATGATAATTCTCCTTGTCTCATACAAAGGACCATCTATAACCGATGTCCCGGGTCTTTAACTGTCCTTAGTATAAGAGAGTGAAGCAGCAGAAACCTTGATATCCATCAAGAAATAAAAAAAAGCAGCCTTTTTTCATACATACGGATAAAAAGAAAGGATGTATTCTATGAAAACCCATCACTGTGTCTCTATGGTTCCTCTTTTCAATCACCTGTCCGGGGAAGATCAGGAACAGATTGACCGACTGGTCTCTCATCGCCATTTTCATAAGGGCGAAACCATCTGGCAGCCAGGAAATGATCCTCTGCTCATTATCGTTGCCCGGGGAACGCTGAAAGTCTACATGATTTCCTCCAGTGGACGGGAGCAGCTTCTCCGTATCCTCACCCCGGGAGATTATGAAGGCGTAAACACCCTTCTTGGAGCCATGGCCCAGGATATATTTATTGATTCGATAACTGATACCGAAGTCTGTCTTCTCAGAAAAAAGGATTTCACCGCACTGCTGGGCAGGACACCTCAGCTGGCACTTAAGCTTCTGGAGCTGTATGCACAGCGCATGGCCGATACAGAAAACCAGACCCGTTTTCTCACTATGGAAAATGTGGAAACCCGTCTGGCCACCTATCTGCAGGCACTCTCCCTGCAGGTTTCTCCCTCCTCTCATCTTACCCTTCCCATGAAGATGAAAGACCTGGCATCCTACCTGGGAACCACTCCGGAAACCTTATCCCGCAAATTGCACAACCTGGAAGATAAGGAAATCATAAGCAGGAAAGGACGGAAATTGCGCATCCTGAGTCCATCAGGCCTGAATGAACTGGCAGAAAACTGAACGTAAAAAAGAGCCCATGCACTCTGGCATGAGCTCTTTGCTATTTTCTGGCAGGGGTAGACGGAATCGGACCGTCGCATAACGGAGTCAAAGTCCGTTGCCTTACCACTTGGCTATACCCCCATACGGTGGTTTTCCACCATCTGTATATGCACGGGACATCTCTCTTTCCCGTTTTTGGGTAAAAAAAATGGGGCGAGTGGTGGGGCTCGAACCCACGCATAACGGAGCCACAATCCGCCGTGTTAGCCTCTTCACCACACCCGCCACATTGGCCTATGGCATCACTGCCATATGACAGAAATTATGATAGCATATTCTTTTCCAGGTGTCAACAGCTGTATTTTGCCTGACAGAATGGGGGGGATATAGAACAAAACGTGTTCTTCCATAATTAAATAATAATCTTCCATCAAGGTCCGCAAACCTTTGATTTCCTTCAGACTAAAAAGACAGGTGGGAGGTAAGAGGCAGACAGATTGGCTTCGCGCATCTGCCCCTCCAGCCTATGCGCCCTGGCTCATACCGACCTGCGAATCTTCTGATTCTCACAGACAGCAAACAACGTTTGCAGCCTTTCCCCCTTACTTCCTTATGGGTTCTATATTATAATAAAATGATATTAAGAACTATACTATAATATGACTACATGCGAAGGAGTATATATGAATCAACTGCATGCGCTAGCCGATACGCTTCAGGATTTATCCCGTTGGAATGCGTTCCGGTTGCGCTTATTTTTTGAAGGTATTGTTGTAGGTATTGCCGGAGGCTTTACCATCGGTTCCTTTATCTGGGCATTGGATGAGTCATCGGAAATCCGGAGACATATTTTTTCCACATATATTGAACCAGCCCTATCTAATGGCGATGTAATTCCATTCTGTGCATGGCTCATCTTTGCGGTATTCCTGGCATATATTGTGTATCGCCTGTGTATCCATGAGACCCTGGCCATGGGCGGGGGCATTCCTCAGGTAAAAGGGGAACTTCTGGGATATTTTCATATGCGATGGCTTCCGGTCCTCTACGTCAAGTTTTCTGCCGTGGTACTCGGTATTCTGGGCGGTCTCTCCATTGGCAGGGAAGCACCATCCGTACAGATTGGGGCGGCCGTGGCCAAGGGTATCAGCCGGATACTTAAACGCGTACCGCTGGAAGAAAAATATCTTATCACCAGTGGTTCCAGTGCCGGGCTGGCTGCCGCATTCAGTGCCCCCCTGGCCGGCACGGTATTCGCACTGGAAGAAATGAATCAGAGTTTCTCCTCTGCTCTTCTCCTTCCCTCCATGGCTTCTGCCGTATCTGCCACTATAGTGACCAGATATGTATTCGGACAGGAAGGCATTTTCATCTTCCCGCCTATGCCGGCCACCACCCATCTGCTGATTCTCCCACTGATTCTGGCAGGAGCCATCTGCGGACCTCTGGGCGTCTTTTATAATTACGGCCTTACCCATGTAGGCCGCTTCTATAACGCCATCCATCTGAAAGGCGTATTTCCCCGCCTGATTTTCGCCTTTATCCTGGGGGCCTTTGTCTGTCTGGCTCTTCCTGAGATCACGGAAGGCGGCGATGGCCTGGTCAATTCTATCGTAGAAAAACACCCCACGCTGTCCATGCTCCTTGTCCTGTTTGCAGGAAAGTACCTGTTTACCGTACTGTCTACAGGAAGCGGTATCCCTGGCGGGTTCCTGGTGCCCATGTTCTCTATCGGTGCCCTGGTGGGGGCCATTGAGTCCAATATCTTTATTTCCCTGGGCATCATTGATCCCATGTACGGTACAAACATCATCACGGCAGCCATGGCCGCCTTTGTTACCGCCAGCATGCGTTCCCCCATTACATCGGTACTCCTGATTCTGGAACTGACCGGAGACTTTTCCCACCTCACTGCCCTGGTTCTGACAGCGGCCATTGCCTATGTTACCAGCGCCCTGGTGGGTGGCAAGCCGATTTACGGTCAGCTGCTGGCCATTTCCCTTAAGAACAGGAAGCAGCCGGCAAAAGAAACACGCACCATACTGGAAATTCCTATATGTCCCGGCTCTTATCTGTCTGGCAAAAAAATCGAGGACATTCACTGGCCGGCATGCTGCACGCTCATCGATATACGGCAAAATGATCAGGCTCACATTCCTCAGCCGGATCTGGTCCTTAAACCTGGCATGCATCTTTACGTTTATGCCCTTCCTAAAGATGGCACAAAGCTTCTACATTTAGGGCGTAGTTAATTACGAGGTATCCATTATGACGGAAACTATCTGGCATCAGCAAACTATCGATTCCTACCTTCAGGCTCTGGGCGAAGCCAACACTGACCCGGCAGGCGGTGCCCAGGCTGCTCTTCTGGGAGCGCAGGCCTGCGCCATGGCTTCCATGGTCGTTCGGTTCACTTTATCCAACAAAAAATATGCTCCGCTTCATGAACGGGCCCGGGTATGGCTGGATGGCCTCGCTGCATCACAGAAAACTCTGCTTAATCTGATGCAGGAAGATGTACGTGCCCTGAACGCTATGTCCCACACCTGGAGCATCCCAAAAGATGATCCCACACGTCCGGCCAAAATCCAGGAAGCCCTTATACGGGGTGCCGAAGTGCCGCGTCAGATGGCTGAAGCTATCATCACCGTCATCCCTATCTTTGAAGAACTCATGCAGAGCGGAAATCAGAATCTGCTCTCTGACTCCATGATGGCCGCTGACATGGCCGCCTCCTCCGCTTCCTGCGCGCTCTATAATATTAAAATCAACTCCAAATATATGAAGAACGAACAAATGAAAAAAGCGTTCAACTCCCTGGCCGGAGACTGGATGAAACAGGTTGACTCCCTGCGCCATTTCATTGCCCACATTGTAAGAGAAAGACTGGAATGATTTCATGAAAACCTTTTATATAGAAATCACCGAAACCCGGAAGACCGTGGTTCCCGTAGAAGCAGAAACCGAAAAGGAAGCTGTCCTCAAAACCCTGGCCCGATACAAAAAAGGAGAAATCACCCTGGATAAAACCGCACCCGGTCCATTCACCATGGAAGCGGTGAAAAAAGACGGGGTTGAGCATTGAGAAAGGCTATAGGTAACATCAAAAGACATGTTGGAGGTAAGAGGCAGGAGGCTTGCTGTCAGCAAACAACGTTTGTGGCTTTTATTCTCTTCCAAGAGGAAAACGTACTGCATGCTTTCCTTTCGTACAACTTTTAGCTGCTTACCTTTATACAAGACATAACAAAACGAGATTTCCCATAAAAACGGGAAATCTCGTTTTGTTATATAGAAGCTATTCGCAGAATCCACCTGCAGATAAGCCAAGTGAATCTGCCTCTCTAATCTCTAATCTCTTACCTGTCTTTTCCTATCCTTTGGTTTTATCTGAAGAAAATCCAGTAGCTTTTCTGTCTCATGTCTGACTATCTGCCAGTCTGTTAACAAAGCGCCTTCGAGCTTTATTGACTCACTTTCTCAATGCCCTCTTCAGAATCTTGCCTGTGGAGTTCTTGGGCAGTTCGTCCATAGGGATGAACCGTCTTGGTACCTTGTACGATGCCAGGTTTTTCAGCAGGTAGTGACGGATAGAATCTTCATCGAATGGGCATCCATCTTTCATGACAATGTAGGCCCATACCGCCTGGCCGCGGAGGGAATCGGAATGGCCAACTACGGCGCATTCGGAGATTTCCGGAATTTCGTAGAGGCAGTCTTCTACTTCTCCCGGATAGATGTTTTCCCCGTTTACGATAATGAGATCCTTTATTCTATCTACGATGTAAATATATCCATCCTTATCCATGTACACCAAATCACCGGTATGGAGCCAGCCGTCTGGAGTGATGACTTTGGCGGTTTCTTCTTCTTTGTGCCAGTACCCCTTCATGACATTATCACCACGCACCATGAGTTCGCCTACTTCGCCCGGCTTGTACGGCCCTCCGCTCTTTGTACGTACTTTCACTTCTACGTCCGAAATGGCCGGACCTACGGTGAGGTACTTTGGCGGCTGATCCGGATGCATAACGCTTACTACCGGAGAAGCTTCTGTGAGACCATAACCTTCCAGTACCGGATGTCCGTATTTTTCATAAAATCCCTGAGAAACCGGCTGAGGAATCGGCGCACCGCCAGAAATGAACATACGCACGGAATCCATGGCTGAAGTATCGCCGCGACGCACGAGAAGGTGATACATAGGCGGAACCATGGCCGCTACAGTAATCTTGTACTTCTCAATAGTATGAATCATTTCCTTTGGATTCTTGCTGTTCAGAACGACCACAGAAGCTCCCACATAGAGAGGCGCCATGGCGGAAACGGTCCAGCCGTAGCAATGGAACATAGGGAGTACGCAGAGGCAGATATCCCGGTCATTAAACTGCACTACGTCATTGAACTGCTGAATATTGCGGACGATATTCTTATGAGAAAGCATAGCGCCCTTCGGGCTTCCGGTGGTTCCAGAGGTATATACAAGGCTGCACACATCATCCTCTGTAATGCCTTCCGGGAAGGCCGGTGCGTCCCCTGCCTTGCCAAATCGGGCCAGATCATCCAGCTTGTCGAGTCCCATCACCGGGCAGGCCGCTTTCAGGGGACGATCGGTAAGCAGGAGGGAAATCCCCGCATCCTTTACAATATAGTCCACTTCCCTTTCCACCAGGGAGAAATTGACAGGAACCACAATGGCACCCAGGCTGACTATGGCCATATACGCAAGGATAAACTGAATGCAATTGCCTGCATAGATGGCAATTCTGTCTCCCTGACGAACGCCCTTCTTATACAGCACATTGCGATACCGGGAAATCTGCTGATCCATTTCGCCGTATGTAAGCGTACGATTTCCTACCAGCGCGATATGATCCGGATTGGCATTCTTATAAATTTCAAAAATAAACATGGGTTCCTCCATACATTTCATAAAAAAACACCTGCCGGGCAGGTATTTTTATCAAAGCATATCCTTTTTCCAGAGATAAAAAGTAACAAGTCCCGTAAGTGCCAGACCACCTAAAAGCAGGGCCCAGAATCCATAGGGAGTATTTTCCATGGGCATGGGCACATTGGCTCCCCATAAACTGTAAAGTACGGTGGGCACAGCCAGAATAATGGTTACGGAAGTCAGGAACTTCATAATCTGTGACAGGCTGTTGGAAATAATAGAGGAATAGGAATCCATCATGGAAATCAGAATGTTGGAATATACACCGCACATTTCCAGTGCCTGCTTATTTTCAATAATCACATCTTCCAGCAGATCTTCATCTTCCTCATACATCTTCAAAAGCGACGGCGAAGACAGGGAATTATTGCGCAGCCGCATGAGACGTTCCATCACGCTTTCATTGGCATGCAGCGCAAAGTTGAAGTAGGTCAGAGACTTCTGCAGTTCCAGCATGCGGAAAATTTCCTTATTCTGCAGGGACTTACGCACCCTTATGCCGATAACATCCGTCTGCCGGTAAATTTCCTGCAGGTAATGAAGGAAGGAAGAAGAAGCTGAGGACAGAATCTGAAACAGAAATCTTGTCTTTTTATATGTCTGGAAAGAGTATCTCTTATTAGCGAGAAATGAGGAAACAACTGCATTTTCTTCCAGGCACACCGTTACGAAGTACATGCGGGTAATAAAGATACCCAGCGGCAGTGCGTCGTAAGAGTCTTCACATAAGAGGACCGGCGTATTGACTACGACAAAAATGTATTCATCTTCCAGTTCTACGTGGGAACGTTCTTCACGGTCCAGTACGGTCTGCAGGGAATTGACAGGGATACCCGTTAATTTATGAATGTGTATAAGTTCCTCCTCCGTAGGTGCAGAGCAGTTGATCCACGAGCCCTTTTCCGCAGAGTCAATGTCTACAGGGACTAAGTCATGATTGGCATTGTGCTTGTACGCATTCAGCATGTTGGGTTCTTCCCCCTTTTCTCTTTTTTCTTTCTGGTTATTCCATTCTTTAACTATAAGACGGAAACAAGCTATGTGTCAAGCCAGCCGATAGGCCATTACAGGCCTCCCGCTGCCAGAAGAGGCGACAGCACAGAAAGCACGGTGAATGCAGTGACACCACCGGACAGGAGAAGCAGAACCGGGGAGGCCATAGCCTGCATGCGGCGCACTCTTTCCTGCCTCTCCCGGTCAAGAAAAGAACCGCTCCGTTCCAGGAATTCAGGCAGCTGCCCGCTTTCCATTCCGGTAGATACCATCTGCACCACTACAGGAAAACCAAAGGGAGAGGCATCCAGCCGTTCAGCAAATGATTCTCCATTCTCCACTTCCTTTGCCAGATGCTCCATTTTTCTTTCTGCCGCATCATTCCCCATAACCGCTGCCGAAAGGCGTATAGCCAGAGGAAGGGGCATACCGCCCTGAACCAGATGAGACAAGGCGTGGCACCACCTGGCCGTATATACCTTCCGCAGAAACAACAGGGAAAAGAGATGCTTTTCCTTCCACAGCCTGCCTTTCTCACTCCGCCAGATGCAGGTAAGAAGAAAAGCAAGAGCGGCTGCTCCTCCTGCCAGTACCGGCCAATGGGCCACCACCCAGGTGCCCAGAGCGAGCAGATACCGGGTAGAAGAAGGCAAAGGGATAGACAACGACGAAAAGAGTGCAGCAAATGACGGCAGGATATACGCTACCGCTGCCACAAAGAAGCACAGCGCTGCCAGGAGAACTATGAGCGGATAACTGACTATTTCCTTCCATTTCCTCCGCTCTTCTTCCTGCCTCTGCAGCCACGAAGCCAGTACATCCAGCTCGTCAGCCAGCCGTCCGCTTTCTTCACCCGTATGGATTAAGGCAATAGCCAGTGGAGAAAAGCTCCCCTCCTCTTCCATAGCCTCTGACAGGGTCAGTCCGGACAGTACGGCCTCTTCCAGAAAACGACACATCACTTGGCGTCTCTTTCCTCCATGCCGGGCCAGCAGACGAAAGACTTCATCCATAGGAAGACCCGCCGACAACAGGGCCGACCACTCCTGAAAAAGCAGTATCTGTTCCCGCCGCCTCCCGTTTTTCCTCGCTACCTTCCCTGCCTCCTCTATATGTACAGGCAAAAGCCTCTGCCGTCGAAGACACTCCGCTGCCTCCGCCCGGCTTGCTGCTGAAATCTTTCCTTTACACATCCCCTGCTTTCCATACGCTTTATACGCATAGTGTCCCATAGGTTATCCCCCTTACCGAACGATTACTGTACAACGGCCAGGAGCTCATTTTGTTCCTCTTCCGGCCACAGCCTCGACAGGTTAAGTGCCCTCTTATCCATAGGCGCCATAACTCCATCGCTCTGATGCATATACGAACGGATCTGTTCATACTTTCCATCCCGTACCAGATGGGAAATGGCAGATGTCACCATAAGTATTTCCCGGACAGCCACTGTCTCTTCCTGCCGATGAAACAGAACCTGCGAGGATACCGAGCGAAGCACAGAGGACAGAATAGTCCGTATCTCCATCTGCTCCCCTTCCGGAAAGGCATGAACCATGCGGGCCACTGCCTCCCAGCACCGCCGACTGTGCAAAGTGGCCAGCACCAGATGCCCGGTCTCTGCGGCCATAAGCGCTGACCGCACCGTTTCCCGGTCCCTGAGTTCTCCGATGACCAGAACATCCGGATCCTCACGGAGCGACTCCCGTATACCCTGAGGAAATGTGGAAAAATCCGTCATTTTTTCCCGCTGATGCACCATAGCGCATAGAGAGGGGATAATATACTCCACCGGATCTTCCAGCGTAAGGATATGCACAGGGCGCCTTTTACTGATTTCCAGCTCCATACGCGCCAGAAGCGTCGTTTTACCGGAACCGGTGGGCCCGGTGACCAGCACCAGCCCGTTTGGCAGAGACGCCATGTCCTGAATCCATTCGCTGTCTCCATCTTCCGGAAGGTCAGCCAGCGAAGGAAGTATCCGGATGGAAGCTGCCCTATGGCCTCTTACCCGGTACAGGTGAAGACGAAGCCGCTGTTTCCCTTCTGAACACGCCCGGTCCAGTGCCTCATGCCCTGATAAAATTCCCTGCTGAAGGTCTGGCACATACGGAGCAAGAAAAGCATAGAATGTCTCAGTGTCCATCTTTTCCGTAATACGCTCCAGACGTCCTTCTCTCCGTATCTGTACCGCTTCCCCCTCCATCACATGGATATCCGTCATCTTCGGATACTTTTCCAACAACCTGGCAATCGACAGCATACTGATTCCTCCCCTTCATAATCCCCTGCCGGCGCATAGACAGCACATCCCCCATATCCGGCTGTCCCTGCCGTTTCATCCCACTGGCCAGTGATTTCCAGTCCTGGTCATGAATAGCCCTCCGCTCGGCCTCCTCAATGGAAAGCATTTCAAAAATCCCTGTCCGCCCATTTACCGCCGGTACCAGGCGCTGGGAAATCACCAGGCAGAGACAGGCGGCCAGCAAATAGGACGGCACACCCATATCTACCAGACGAAGCGGCGCCTCTGCCGCATTTCCTGTATGGAGCGTTGACAGCACCAGATGACCGCTCAATGCGGCATGCACGGCAATGCGCGCTGTTTCCTCATCCCGTATCTCGCCTACCATGATGATATCCGGATCCTGACGCATAAGCGCACGGAGCCCCCGGGCAAACGTAAGTCCGGCCTTCTCGTTTACTTCCATCTGCACTACCCCGTCCATGTGATACTCCACCGGGTCCTCGATGGAAAAGGCACTGATACGCCCCGAGGTGAGGTAATGCATGGCCGCATACAGGGTAGACGTCTTTCCCGACCCTGTAGGCCCGGTCACCAGTATGAGCCCGTGATGGGAACCAAGCTTCTGCAGAAACAGTTCCTTCTGACAGGGCAACATGCCAAGGTGCGTGCCATCCACAAATGGCAGATGCGGCGGCAGCACACGCATAACCGCCGCTTCCCCGTAAAGGGATGGAATCACCGAGAAGCGAAAACTTACCTCTTCACCGGCCACCCGGCGTCGGCAGCTCCCATCCTGCGGTATACGATTCTCTTCCAGATGCATATGGGCCATCACCTTGAAACAGTTAATAAGCGACGAAAATCGGCGACCGCTGAGGTACCCCAGATTTTCCATCACCCCATGGCGCCTCAGGCGGATGCGCCCACCCTCTGCCAGTGGCTCGGCATGCACATCACTGGCCTTCCTCTCTACCGCCAGTTCACACAGCCTGTCCACCATCCCCTGGGCAGACACACCAGAAAACAATTCCCCTTCCATAGATTTCCCTCCCCATCAGTTTTACTTATAACTATTATTTATAATCATATCATAAAAGACAGGTGATAGGTGAGAAGGAGGTAAGAGGCAGGCGGATTCACGTCGTTTATCCGCAAATGGATAGGGGGAATTCACAAGTTGGCAAAGCTCAATGGGCTTCTGGACAGCAAGAAAACTGAACGGATTCTCGGGACAGGGCAATCCGTTCAGTTGGCAGGAGTGAAAAGGAAAGCATGCGAATGTTCTGAGGTTTTTAGTCTGAAAGGAGGTCCCACCGGCTCCCGGTCTGATGTCTCTTTCACAGTAGGTTTACAGATTTTCCTCAAATCCCTGCTCTCGTACCTGTCTTTTCCTTATAAAGATTTTTTGTACTATGTACTAAAAATCTTGGATAAACCTCGATAAAATCACACTTTTTTACAGAAATATCCCCATATTTTTCCATTTTGGGGCATATGAGCCCCTGTGGGGCCATATGAGGTAATATGGCTGTTTAGGAATATAAACTGAAATCTGGTCTTATGTTATTTATCCGTACCATATATGGTACATAAGTGCCCCAAAACGCCCAAAATAGGCTAAATTAATAAAACTAATGTCAACAGAAATTATATATACGCCAATATTATAGGTTCTGATAGATATGAGCCGGCAGGAAATTCACCGGTATTTCCTCCTGTTTTCTCTATTTTCTTCCATTTTCCATCAAAGTTCACTATACTTCATCGAAAAAAGTGAAAGAAAAAATATTTTTTACCCTATTGCCAAATGACTTTTCAGACTTTATAATGTGTTCACAAATCAAAAACCAACAGCTATTTAAGAAAGCGGGGGATCGATCATGATGAAGAACATTGTAGCACTGTTCAGAAGAATTTCATTCGGTATGGGGTACAGAGGTACTTACGCAGGAGAATTTCTGTGCATGACCGATTACGTTTCTTCTGTAGTAGAATAAGATAAAAATAAACAACAAAAAATGCAGCATTCGCTGCATTTTTTTATTGCTCATAACGGTAAAGCTCCAGCTCAGAACCAAAAAGATTATCATATTTACAGAATCTACTTTCCAGTATTAATACCAGATGAAAGATAATTCCATAAGAGAGGTAACTCATGAGCCTGCAATCGGCCCCCCAGGAAGATTACCGGGAAAACTTCTTTCTCTTTCAGGAGACAGGACATCGGACTGACACTCTGTCCTCAATAGAAACAAGAAGTGTATGTCCATGCAAATCAGATCTACCGCTTACTTCGTTTCCGCATTTTTCTTTTTCATCCATTCCAGAAGGAACTCTCGGAAGAGATGGCCTGCCTTTGTCATGCGGACCTGGGAATTAGATACGAGGTAAATCATCTGACCGCTGATTTCTGCCTTTAGTGTCCTGCTGATGATATCCGGATGCGGATAGAGACCATCCGCATAGTCATAACCTATATTGATAGCCCGGTTTTCCAGAAGAAGCTCCCGGATAATGCTTTCATCAGCCGTCTCGGCGAGTATATGAATTTCCCGTCCGGGAACGAGGATGTGCTGATCAATATTGCGACGGAAACAGTCATAGGCACGTCCTTTGCTGATAATGGTCTGTCCATCCAGGTCGTCATAGGTCAGAAAGGATTTCTTCGCCAGGGGATGCGCACGGTTCATCCGTACGCTGTAACTGCTGAAAAAGAGGGGCGTTCCTTCAAAACGTGTTTCATCAAACGGCCCCGTTACCATAGCAAAGCTGCACTGCTGCGCTGACAGCGCAGTCAGAGCCATGGCATCTGTCGTATCCACTACGCTGAGAATGATAGAGGGGTGCGCTTTATGGAAATCTTCAATCAGGGACGCTCCAAGATAGGCAAGCACATGGTCCAGTGAATAAATAGTGACCACGCTTTTCGCCTGTGCCGCGAGCGTGTGGAGCCCGCGGATGGCGTCATATTCTTCCAGCAGTTGTCTGGCATGAGGCAGAAGAATCGTTGCATAATCCGTTGGAATGACACCTCTGACACTCCGGATGAAAAGCTTCTGACCCAGTTCTTCCTCAAGTAGACGGATGACCTTGCTCACCCCCTGGCGCGAAACAAACAGCCGGTCTGCGGCTGTTTGTATATTTTTCGTCTGGTAAACTGTGACAAAATACTGTAGCTGTTTCTGATTCATAGGGCACCTCCTGCTTCTATTTTAGAGCAACCATACAGTTGCTTCAATCACCATTTTCTCTTCTTTTCCTCGCTACGCATCTCCTCTATAATGAAACCATCAGAAATAAAGGGTACAACAAAAGGAGATACCACATATTATGAAAATAACACAAATAAGAAACGCAACCAACCGCCTGGAATATGCGGGAAAAACATTCCTCATCGACCCTTGGCTCATGCCACGCCACACCTTCTGCTTCGTCGATGTACCAGGCCAACCCTACCATACACCTGACCCGTTGAAAGAGCACCTTCCAATGCCTTTCTATGACCTTCCCATGTCAAAAGAAGAAATCTTAAAAGACGTCGACTTCATCGTCCTCACCCACATTCATCCGGACCACATCGATATTTCCATCGAAGATGGCACGGTAGGCGCCCCACTGAACAAGACCATCCCCATCTTCTGCCAGAACGAAGGAGATGCGGCTATACTGAAGAAATCCGGGTTTCAGAACATCACCATCCTTTCAGAAAAAAGCATAACAGCAGGAGGCGTCACTCTCCGCAAGATTCCGGCCCGCCACGGCACCTTCATCCCCTGCGGAGATGCCATGGGCGTCCTCTTCGAAGCAGAAAACGAGAAAACTTTTTACCTCGCTGGTGACACTATCTGGTATGATGGTGTAAAAAATGCCATTGAAACCTACCATCCGGAAGTCATCGCCCTTAACGCCTGCGCCGCTGAAACAAAAGAAAACGGCCGCCTTATCATGGACGACCAGGATGTATGGAACGTCGCCCAGACCGCCCCATATGCCCGTCTCTATCTCACCCACTTCAACAACGTAGCCCATGCCACCATCACCCGTCACAGTATGCGAGGAAAGCTACTGAACTATGGCGTAACCAACTATGACATTCCGGAAGACGGCGAAACCATAAACTATTAATAAATCGAAAAAGCCAGAAGCTTACATACTTCTGGCTTTTTTCTATTTTGCAAATCAGAGATACAGGACAAAATGTATTTCTCCGTCAATTTACAATGAATTGTATGCAATCCTCGGCTTATACAGCCCTGTTGCTTTTTATCCCTCAACTATCAAATTTCAAACCTGTCTTTCCGCTTATCCCTGCTGCTCCTCTTCTTTCAGACGGTCGTCGTAAGAGAAAACCTTTTCTTTCATAATGGCTTCTACACTGCCTTCCGTATAGGCTTTAGGGAGGGTAATTCCGAAGTTTCTTGATTGGATATCCAGGAATGCACGGGAAGCATTGACGTGAAAAAGTTCTTTTCCGTCCTTATCGTAGTAATACACCGGACCAGCGATGCGGCATCCTTTTTCCCCGAAATCTACCACGTAGAGGGAATAGGATACCTCAGAAGCGTTAAGACGTCCCTTACTGCTTTCTGCCAGCGCTTTGGCCCCTTCCTGGGTGAATGTATCCTTTACCGTAGCATACACATGACGTCCATCCGCTTCTTTTGTTTCCTTCAGCGTATCCTGATCAAAGTACATATCTCCGCCGGAGCTTTTAGCTACGCCGACCCAGTTCATGTTTTCCAGTACATGCATGGCATCCTTATATTTCTGCTGATTTTTCCTGTGAATCCCCGGAGACCTTCCCCCAGTGTGATTCGTATGAAATATAGTGCCAAGCACACTGCCCGCCCAGATGCCAGCGGCCAGATTCGCATGTACCGGCACCGCACAGGCAGAAGTCATAAGACAAAACGCCAATACACACGCTATACGCTTCTGTCGATTATGCATATACACTCCCCCTTCCAAGGATATAAAAAACGGAAATCAAGATCAGTTCCATATAGCGGAAGATGAGCTCTGTTCATCTCTTACTTTTCATTATACGCCTTTTATCCATACAAAAAGGAGTCCTGAACTTCCTGTTCAGAACTCCTTATTCGCCGTTTATTCAGCCGCCGGCTGTGCTGCAGGTTCTTCTTCTCTGCAGGCTCTCTTTACCTGAGAATTCATTACCGTGTTCTTCAGGAACAGGGCCAGGCATACGGCACCGAACGCCAGACCGGCCGGATAGGTGATGGATGGATCCATCTGGAAACCTTCCTTAGCCTGAAGAATATAAGTAAATGTCACTACGGACATGAATGTGGCCGGAACGCAGGGGATAACCCAGGCGAGTCTCTTTTCACACTTCTTGTAAAGATAAACGGCACCGGTCCAGAGAACAATCATAGCCAGAACCTGGTTTGACCAGGAGAAATAACGCCATACAATATTGAAATCCATCTGAGACAGACCACCGCCGATAGCCAGCAGCGGAATAGCCAGCATGAGACGCTTACCCAATCCCATCTGATCAATCTTGAACCAGTCAGACAGTGTCAGACGAGCGGAACGGAATGCCGTATCCCCGGAAGTAATCGGGCAGGCAATAACCCCCAGCATAGCCAGTACAGCACCGATGCCTGTACCCATATACCCTGTGCAGATTTCATATACTGCACCGCCAGGGCCACCGGCCTTGAGTGCTGCCTGGAGGCCTGCTGTACCATCAAAGAACGTAATGCCGGCAGCAGCCCAGATGAGCGCAATGACGCCTTCTGCCACCATGGCACCATAGAATACCGGACGTCCCAGACGTTCATCCTTGAGGCAGCGTGCCATCAGTGGAGACTGGGTGGAATGGAAACCGGATACTGCGCCGCAGGCTACGGTAATGAACATGAGCGGCCAGATCGGCAGCTGATGTTCCCCTGGATACAGGTTGGCCATAACCATTTCCGGCATCACATGGCCGCCTAACCCCAGGAGCATGCCCCCGGCAATACCTACAGCCATGATAATCAGGCAGATACCGAAAATCGGATACAGACGGGCAATAATCTTATCAATCGGAAGAATGGTAGCCAGGAAATAATATCCCAGTACTGCGATAAGCCACGGCAGAACTGCCCAGCCAGTGAGCTTGGAAAGAAGCATGGCCGGTCCAGTCATGAACACCGTACCTACCAGGACAAGCAGGATAACCGAGAATATACGCATCACCGTAAGCATGGTCTTACCCATATCATTCCCTACAATTTCGGAAATGGAGTGACCATCTTCACGCATGGACATCATACCGGACAGGTAGTCATGTACACCACCGGCGAAAATAGTTCCCAGTACAATCCAGAAATAGACGGATGGGCCCCAGAGGGCGCCGCCCAGTGCGCCGAAAATCGGCCCCAGTCCTGCAATATTCAGCAGCTGGATAAGGAATACCTTCCAGGTGGGAAGAGGAATATAATCCACCCCATCATTATGAAGTACCGCCGGAGTCTTTCGATCCGACGGACCGAATACACGGTCAACCAATGTGCCGTATACCATATAGCCCACAATCAATGCGGCCAGTGCTATTAAAAAGGAAATCACAATAATGCCCCCTCAGAATAAAATAATCGATTCCTATTACGAACCGGGAATCCGGAACTCTTTTCAGTTCTCTGTCAGACGTAATGCATGCGTTTAAGGCATTATCGTTTGCGTTTTATGAATGTATTTATTAGTGTACTCATCAAGTGTACTCCGGTCAATACTTTATGCTGTATTTATGTATACTAATTGTGCATAATTGAATACATCTATCTAAAAAAGAGATACTGACGATGAGACTTCGGCTCATAGTCCGCAGAAATCCTTCCCGGATTTCCGGGTTGGCAGGCCTGTGGCTCGGGGCGGTGCAATCCTTCCGGGATGGCCGGTGTAATAAAGAAAAAATTTTATACAATACAAAACAGAAAAGCAGAACGAATTCTCCTTACATTCGTTCTGCTTTTCTGCTGTTACATTATATTATACAATCTACGTTTTACAAAAAAGCTATGTGCAACAACTCCCTCGAAAGTCCCGAGGAGACTTTCCAGGGGTAGATACTGCGTATAGTCTCTTTATAAAAAAGCAAGGTGTATCACATTCCTGCCATTCCTTTTGCTTCACATAGTGGATTCTACTTTCCACTATCCGACAAGCGGATGGATTCGAGACAACGGATTGTCTCGAATGCCTGCAAATCCTTGATATCTTAATATATGGCAGGCGGGTCTGCTTTAGGATATGGTCTTCCAGAGAGGAAAACGTGCTGCATACTTCCGTTAATCAGCTTTTGTATTCTTGCAGACATCAATCTTCAGCTTACAGTTTTTTCCTCATTACTGTCTTTTATGTACCCCCTACATGTTCTACTTATCTATTATGCTTTTCCTTATCCCAACAAAGAAGAATCTATCAGAATGACGGATATATGAGACTCCTCCTCGTCACTTGCACGCTCAATTCTCAAATCTATTTTTAATAATATTCCTCCTGCAAAACGTTTCGTTTTTCACGGTCTTGTTCGCCTATCTGTTAAAAAAACTCCGGAAGCATATGATTTTTGCATACGCTTCCGGAGTTTTCTAAGGTAAGGAACGAAAATTATTTACTTGTATTTTCCCGGTTCCATATGGCCGGGGATTTTTTCTTTTTACTTATGCCTGTCCTGCCCGTTCGTTTTCTCTGAGCATGCGGATCCGATTAGCCTTGAGAACGCGTACTCTTCTGTTTCTTTCCTTTACATGGTTCAGGTACGCCTTAGTTTCACGTACTACGGTACCAGAGAGGAGCAGAAGGGCAATCAGGTTCGGGAATGCCATGAGGCCATTTACGATATCTGCCAGTGCCCAGATTTCTTCGAGCTTCAAGAATGCCGCGGTGGCAATGATGGCAATGTATACCACGCGGTATGGCTTGATAGCCTTAGTACCAAAGAGATATACGAGGCAGCGTTCACCGTAGTAGTTCCATCCCAGGATGGTGGTGAAGGCAAACAGTGCCAGACAGATAGTTACCAGATAGTTACCAAAAGAAGGGAATGCCTGAGCAAAGGCTCCATTGGTAAGGGATGCGCCGTTGAGATCGCCGTTCCACAGACCAGAGGATACAACAGCCAGACCAGTCATTGTACAAATGATGATGGTATCGATGAAGGTACCTGTCATGGAAATGAGGCCCTGTTCTGCCGGCCACTTGGTCTTAGCTGCAGCGGCAACGATTGGTGCAGAACCTAAGCCGGATTCATTGGAGAAGATACCGCGGGCAATACCACTGCGGATAGTGGTCATTACGGTTGCACCGAGGAATCCGCCAACGGCGGCAGTAGGATTGAATGCGTCGTGAATAATAAGAGCTACCGCACCCGGTACTCTGTCTGCATATACTACCAGCAGGGCAACTACGGAGACGATGTAGAGAACAGCCATACCAGGAACGATCTTTTCTGCTGCCTTAGCAATAGACTGGAGGCCGCCGAGAATGATGACCGCTACCAGAATGGTAAGTACGGCGTCGGTGATAATCGGCTGTACACCAAAGGTTACCTCAATGGAGGACATAATCGCATTGGCCTGCGTATAGGTACCCGATCCAAGACATGCGGTCATGACACCAAAGATGGAGAATAACACAGCCAGCGGCTTCCACTTCTTGCCCAGCCCCTGTTCGATGTAGTACATTGGACCACCGGAAATATCGCCGTTAGCATCTACCTGACGGTATCTTACAGCCAGACAACCTTCTGCGTACTTGGTTGCCATACCGAAGAAAGCGGCAATCCACATCCAGAGAAGAGCGCCCGGGCCGCCAGCCTTGATAGCTGTAGCTACACCTACAATGTTACCGGTGCCGACCGTAGCAGCCAGTGCGGTACAGAGAGCCTTGAAACTGTCAATATCACCATCCCCGCGGTTTCTTGCGAAGAAAATCAGCTTTAACGCCCGCGGCAGGCTGGTTATCTGAATCAATCCCAGACGGATGGTGAATAATACACCTACACCGAGGAGCAGAATTAATAGCCATGGCCCCCACACGGCACTGTCAATCGTGTTTAAAATTTCCAACAGCATAATTTTTCATCCCTTCATCCATTAACGAAAATCAAAAGCCGACCTTGTATTCAGGAATACAGGGCCGGCTGAAATCCATTTCATTAAGCTGAAAAGAATTCACTGCTTTCACAGTGATGCCGCCCTGTCCTTTTGCCTGAGAGATCGGGGTCTTAGGTAAGACCTTTACACCTTCGGCGTCCAATTGAATGGAACTCTCCAGAGTTGTGTCCGCATACAGTTTCGTGTCTTTCGACGCCTGATAGTGTTACTCCTTCGGCAGATTTTCCTTAATGGTATACTCATTATGGAATTAATCTTTTTCTGCATACATCATCCACAATATTTGATTGAACGTATTATACACTCAATCTTTCTATTATGCAATATACTTTTTTTAATTATCTAATTTTAGCATATCCTTTTTGAACTATGCGTAAAAAATATCGCTTCTCCTTTTTCTCCTATACTCCTATGCTCCTAATAAAAAAACCGCCAGCTCCTTAACGAAAAAGAAAAGGAGGCCGGCGGATTTGATAAAATTCTCTTCCACTACGCATGGCGTTACCATGTCGGCCCCCTGTCCTTTTGCCTGAGAGATTAGAGCCTGGAAATCCAGACCTTTACACCTTCGGCGTCCGATTGAACGGAACTCTCCAGAGTTGTGTCCGCATACAGTTTCGTGTCTTTCGACGCCTGATAGTGTTACTCCTTCGGCAGAACAAGTATATACCTGTTCATTTTTCTGTATGCATCATTCACGATTTATGCACTTATTATATGTCTGTCATGAGGAAAATGCAATATGTAATATTAAATTTTTTCTATATTTTAGGAAAAGTTTAGTATTGTGCAGAGATAAAAACAGATTGAACATAAGATACAGGAGATGTAATGGAAATTGCAAATATACGACAAAATAGACATATGACGGAACACATCAGCATACTTTCCTGAATTCAAACATACAAAGATGATCCTTCGGCTCATGGTCGGTGCGAGCTAGAGGCTCGCAGATCGGTACATCCTGAACGGAGGTAGGTCGGTGCCTTAACTTCAATATGGCAGGTCGGTGTGCCTCCAGCAGAGGCACAGGGGGTGGATTCTGCGAATAGCCTCTTTTATAAAAAAGTGAGGAGCAACATATCCCATGGATTCACAT